>JQIA01001192.1_pt1 | contig 14013 bp, 12 predicted proteins | sample 811431 | NCBI WGS metagenome assembly JQIA01 (sample SAMN02998118, study PRJNA258478) | marine sediment metagenome | biome: marine; feature: seafloor; material: sediment; isolation source: oil-polluted sediment collected from 3 locations (0.5 km, 0.7 km and 0.9 km)... | place: USA: Gulf of Mexico ... | reverse complement strand
TAGCAACTGCATCAAGTTTCTTAGCTGGCCAATTTTCGAAATACCAACTTCCCCAACCATTTCCGCTAATAACCGCTGAATAAATAAAGAAACAAATAGTCTAATTCCAATCACTCCTGCATTTAAAGAAGTCATCTTTAGGAGTAAATTTTCTTTTATAACTTTGGGAAGCTTCAAATTAGAACGAATTTAAAACTTGTATTATTTCCTGGATCTCTTCATCTGCAAGTATTGGACTAATAGGAATACTCACTACTTCGTTGTGAATTTTTTCAGTAATAGGAAAGCTCAGTTCTAAAAATTCTGAAAGCGCCTCTTGTTTGTGTGGTGGAATTGGATAATGTATCAATGTTCCAATTTCCTTTCCTTTAAGGTAATTTATAAATTTTTCCCTATCGGAAACCTGAACCACAAACTGATGAAATACATGCCCCTCATTTCCATTATAGGTAGGAAGCTTTATCTTTTTGTTTTTAATCGACGAAAGATATTGATTCGCAATTTTTATACGTCTATTATTATCTGCATCTAAAACTGGTAATTTAATTCTTAAAAAGGAGGCTTGTATATCATCTAACCTAGAATTAAAACCGATATATTCATTCACATATTTTGAAGAGGAACCGTAATTTCTTAGTTTTCTAACCACAGTTGCCAAATCATTATCGTTGGTCGTGATAGCTCCACCATCGCCTAAAGCACCTAGGTTTTTGGTTGGATAAAAACTAAAACCTGCTGCATCTCCAAGATTACCAGCAAGTTTTCCTTCTTTATTTCTAGCGCCATGAGCTTGTGCTGCGTCTTCTATTATTAATAAATTATTTTCTTTTGCAATGGATATTATTTCCTCCATAGGAGAAAGTTGTCCATACAAATGAACAGGCATGATGGCCTTTGTTTTCTTAGAAATAGTAGTTTTTAAAGCATTCAAATTAAAGTTAAAAGTATCCGATTCTGCCTCTACTAAAACTGGCGTTAACCCTGCTTGTTTTATCGCAATGATGGTAGCGATGTAAGTATTAGACGCTACTAAAACTTCATCTCCTTTATTTAGCTTTCCTAATACTAAATACCCTTCTAAAATAAGTCGAAGTGCATCTAACCCATTCCCTACTCCTACACAAAACTTAGTATTACAATAATTAGCAAATTCGGTTTCAAAAGCAGAAACATTCCCTCCTAAAATATAATAACCAGAATCTAAAAAAGAAGTGAAACCTTGGTAAAACTCTTTTTCAAAACGTTGATTAATTTTATGTAAATCTAAAAAAGAAATCATGTTGTTTTTATTTCTAAGGTTTTATAAATATCTGTTTCAAGAACATAATTATTAAAAACATGGGGTCTTGCTCCACAACCCTCTTTCCAAAAAATTAAACCTTGATTTAATAGTTCTCCATGTTCTTCACTTGAGGTGTTAAAACTGAAATATTTCTTTTCTTCATTAAATTCATTTACAATAAAATCATACAAAAGGTCTAAACTACCTAACACATTTTTATCTGCATTACCGGAAACGTATTGTGGGTGTATTACATTTTTAGTTAAAAAAACGGTTGTTCCCGCAACAATTTTTTCGTCTTTATAAACATTAACTTGCACTATGTTATTTGGAAAACGAGAAGCTAAAAGTTTTATTTCATCTAAGGTGTGAACTGGCGTAGCATCGTGTTTATTAGAAAGGTTAGGAATTAGAATTTCATTCCAAAAAGCATCATAATCACCATCCACTTTAACAACTAATCCGTTTCTTTTCGCTTTGTTAATACCTTCTCTTCTATTTTTCTGAAATCGTAATTTATGGCTATAATCTATTACCATAATTACATCTTTTTTTACCAATTTAGCTTTGGCTTTAAAAAGAATATAATCCAATTCATCTGAAGGCAAACTATTATAAAACGAAGGGATTACACGAATGTCTAGTTTTTTAATTCCTACTGAATAAAGAAAAGACAACATGCTTTTAAAAGCCTCAAAAGTATAAAACAATTTCGCTGATTCTTGAAGTACAAAACTCCCATAAGTTAATCCTTGATGTGAAATAACCGCATCTCCTTTTTTATTTGCTGGAAGAACTGCATATAGTTTTTCTTCCTTATAAATCATTAGCGAAAAATCTTCAAACCGATCCTTATGGTAATCCATAAAATCCCGTTGAAATAGGAATGTTGCATTTTTAGCTAAAGACACAAATTGGTTCCACTCCTCTTTTTTTGAACTTGTATATTTTTTTACAGAATAAATAATTGTTGTTTTTTAATTATTGAACAAAGTTGAAACAAAAAATTATATTTAGTTTTATATTGCAATATAAAATTAAAATATTGAATAACTATATCAGTAAGAAACATTACAAATACATATTATATTCCTTATTCTTACTTGTTTTTATAATTGTATTAAAAAGGCCTATAGAAAGGTTTCCTGATTCTGAAGGTTATCTTACAATGTCTATTATTAGATCTCCAATTTATCCCATATTTTTATATTTATTAAAAGTAATATTTAACAACTTTTTCGAGGTCGCAACCATATTTTTTCAAATCCTCTTTAACATATTTTCAATTTACTATTTAGTTAAAAATCTTAAAAGCATTATAAAGATTGATTCTATTTGGTATTTATTATTAACTGTTATACTATTATTTCCTTGTGTTTATAATTTAAATATTTCCAATAGATTTCTTTCAGAATCGATCTCATACTCTCTTTACTTACTAGTTATAACTAATTTTATTGTTGCATTTTTAGAAGAAAAAAGCAAATACATTCTTTATTCTTTTCCATTACTAATAGTATTGATATTAACTAGAAGCCAATTTCTTTTTCTAGTGCCAATTGGTATCTTTATCACCCTTTGGATATCCTTAAAAGATAATAAATTAAAGAAAAATAGCTGGTTACTTATTTCCTTTATATGTATTCCAATAATAACTACAGTAACAGACAAAACTTATCATAGCTTAGTACACGATCATTTTGTATCTACCCCATGGACAGGATTGCATTTAATTACTCCTGCTTTTTTTGTTGCAGATAAGGAAGACTCAAAAATATTTGGCGACCCTGTAGAAAAAGAATTTTTCACTAAAGTATTCAGTCAATTAGAGAAAGATAAATTGAATTTAAATACATTAGATTTATCTAAAATTGATGAAACTTCTTTCTATATCCAAAACTATAGCAAGATTGCAAATCAGACAATTTATGGGTACGGCAAAAACATTCTATCTAAAGATCTTTCTGAAAATGAAAAATTTATAGCTCTAGATAAAATCACAAAAAAAATGACTCCTCCACTTATTTTAAATAATTGGAAGCTTTGGACAAAACTTTATATTAAAAACTTTTTAAGTGCATTTAATAATACTAAATATGCTTTATTGGTATTTGTCATTTTATTTTTTGGACTAATAAAGTTAAAGAAAAAGCCAAGCAATGAAATTAAATTTATTTTTTTAGGCTCCTTGTTTTTAATTAGTAATGTTTTAATTATAGCAATAGGAATGCATACCGTTAAAAGATTTACATTTTATAATGATTGGGTTATTTTTCTAATTATTTTTATATTATTTAACACATTAACCAAATACAAATCCAATAATGACTCCTGAATTAACTATCGTAATGCCCTGCTTAAATGAAGCAGAAACTCTTGCTATTTGTATTAAAAAGGCACAATCTTTTTTTAAAAGGGAACAAGTAAATGGGGAAATTGTGATTGCCGACAACGGCAGTACCGATGGTTCCCAAAAAATTGCAGAAGATTTAAATGCACGTGTAGTTTCTATTCCTAAAAAAGGGTATGGTAGTGCATTAAAAGGTGGTATTCATGCCGCTAACGGAAAATATGTTATAATGGGAGATGCAGATGATAGTTATGATTTCAATAATTTATTACCCTATCTAACCAAATTAAGAGAAGGAAATGATTTGGTTATGGGGAACCGGTTCAAGGGTGGTATAAAAAAAGGAGCCATGCCTTTTATACATAAATATCTAGGCAACCCTGTTCTTTCGTTTATAGGTAAGTTATTTTACAATATTAAAATTGGTGATTTTCATTGTGGGTTAAGAGGATTTAGTAAAGAGGCATTTATTAAAATGAATCTTAAAACTACAGGAATGGAGTTTGCGTCTGAAATGATAGTTAAAGCTAGCCTATTAAATCTTATCATTACCGAAGTCCCTACTATACTTTCAAAAGACGGAAGAACTCGCCCACCACACTTAAATACATGGAATGATGGATGGCGTCATTTACGATTTTTGCTGCTTTATAGCCCTAAATGGCTGTTTTTTTATCCAGGTTTACTTCTTATGCTTTTGGGTATTATTACCTCATCTATACTAATCTACAACCCTATTACAATTGGCAGTATAACGTTCGACGTTCATACCCTTTTATTTACAACAGTTAGTATTTTAATTGGTTTTCAATTTATTCTATTCTATGGGCTAACTAAAGTATATACTGTTGAAAATGATTTACTTCCTAAATCGAAAAACTATGACCGTCAATTTAAATTTATCAATCTCGAAAAAGGCCTAATAACTGGAGTTGTATTAATATTAATTGGACTAACTTTAAGTATAATAGCATCTACTAATTGGTATGAATTAAGTTTTGGAGACATTACAAATTCCAATACATTACGACTTGTAATACCTGCTATTACCAGTATGTTTCTTGGTGTTCAGGTAATTCTATTTAGTTTGTTTTTCAGTATTTTAGGGCTAAAAAAATAAAGGTCATTAAAAAAGCCTAAAAAATATTATTTTTTAGGCTTAACTCAATCTCTTTTAATAGAGTATTTAAACTATTATTATAGTTTATATCTCTTACGATCTACTTCTTTAAGATAAACTTTACGTACTCTTAAAAAATTAGGAGTTACTTCAACATATTCATCTTTCTGAATATATTCTAATGCTTCTTCCAATGAAAATTTGATCGCAGGTACAATTTTAGCCTTATCATCTGCTCCAGACGAACGAACATTACTCATCTTTTTAGTTTTAGTAATATTTACTGTCATATCATCTTGACGAGTATTTTCACCAATTACCTGTCCTTCATAAATATCTTCATTTGGATGTACAAAGAAACGTCCACGATCTTGTAACTTATCTATTGAATAAGGAATTGCTTTCCCTCTTTCCATAGAAACTAAACTTCCGTTTTGTCTTTCTGGAATACCTCCTTTTAAAGGTTGGTATTCTAAAAATCGATGCGTCATTATGGCTTCACCAGCAGTAGCTGTTAACATTTGATTTCTTAAGCCAATTATTCCTCTAGATGGAACGTTAAACTTACAGATCATTCGTTCCCCCTTAGCTTCCATACTCAGCATTTCACCTTTACGTATAGTTACCATGTCTATTGCACGACCACTTACATTTTCTGGTAAATCGATGGTAAGCTCTTCAACTGGCTCACATTTAACACCATCAATTTCTTTTATAATAACTTGTGGCTGACCAATTTGAAGCTCATACCCTTCTCTACGCATCGTTTCAATTAAAACCGCAAGGTGTAATACTCCACGCCCAAAAACTATAAATTTATCAGCACTATCTGTATTTTCCATACGAAGTGCTAAGTTTTTTTCCAATTCTTTTTCTAAACGTTCTCTAATATGACGAGAGGTTACAAATTTTCCGTCTTTACCAAAAAATGGAGAATCATTAATGGTAAACAACATACTCATCGTTGGTTCATCAATTGCTATGGTAGCCAATCCTTCTGGGTTTTCAATATCGGCAACGGTATCCCCAATTTCAAATCCTTCTAAACCAACTAAAGCACAAATATCTCCTGCATGTACTTCTGCTATTTTCTTTCGTCCTAATCCTTCAAAAGTATGAAGCTCTTTAATTTTAGATTTTACAATACTTCCATCTCTTTTTACTAATGAAATTCTCATATTCTCCTTTAAGGTCCCTCTATGTAAACGTCCAATAGCAATTCGTCCTGTAAATGAAGAATAATCCAAGGATGTTATTAACATTTGTACATTTCCTTCTTCTGCTTCAAAAGATGGAACATGTTCCAATACCATATCTAATAATGGCTCAATATTATCTGTAGGGTTTTCCCAATCTTCACTCATCCAGTTATTCTTTGCAGAACCATAAACCGTTGGGAAATCTAACTGCCATTCTTCCGCACCCAATTCAAACATTAAATCGAAAACAGCTTCATGTACTTCTTCTGGAGTACAATTTTCTTTATCCACTTTGTTAACCACCACACAAGGTTTTAACCCTAAATCTATTGCTTTCTGTAATACAAAGCGTGTTTGAGGCATTGGCCCTTCAAAAGCATCCACCAATAATAAAACACCATCAGCCATATTCAATACTCGCTCTACTTCTCCACCAAAATCTGCGTGACCAGGAGTATCGATAATATTTATCTTAGTATTCTTATAAATAACAGAAACATTTTTAGAGGTAATGGTAATTCCTCTTTCACGTTCCAAATCATTATTATCTAGAATAAGATCACCTTTATTCTCGTTTTCACGAAATAAACTACAGTGATGCATTATTTTATCTACCAAGGTTGTTTTACCGTGATCTACGTGTGCAATAATTGCGATGTTTTTGATTTCCATACTACTATGTTTTTAAGAGGGTGCAAAAGTAGTGTTTATTAATAGATTATAACACATTTATCAAAATGATTATTTTAGATGAAGAATACATTATCTTTGCCACAAAATAAAAGGCCCATGAACCTCAACTTAATTCCAAAGATAAAACACACACAATCTGATAATTTCTTTCTGCTTGCAGGCCCTTGTGCTATTGAAGGTGAGGAAATGGCAATGTTGATTGCCGAAAAAATTGTAGCGATTACAGATCGTTTAGAAATTCCCTTTATTTTTAAAGGCAGTTTTAAAAAGGCAAATCGTAGTAGAATAGATAGTTTTACAGGAATTGGAGATGAAAAAGCATTAAAAATTCTTAAAAAAGTTTCCGAAACTTTTGATATTCCTACCGTAACAGACATTCATGAAGTTAGTGATGCAGCTCTTGCTGCTGAATATGTAGATGTGTTACAAATTCCAGCATTTTTGGTTCGTCAAACAGATTTGGTAGTTGCCGCTGCAAATACAGGGAAAGTAGTCAACCTTAAAAAGGGACAATTTATGAGTCCTGAAAGCATGCAACATGCGGTTAAAAAAGTAATGGATTGTGGGAATAGTCAAGTTACTATTACAGACAGAGGTACTATGTTTGGTTACCAAGATATGATTGTGGATTATCGTGGTATTCCAACGATGCAACAATATGCACCTACTATTTTAGACATCACTCATAGTTTACAACAGCCCAATCAATCCAGTGGTGTAACTGGCGGAAGGCCAGATATGATTGGAACCTTAGCTCGTGCTGGAGTTGCAGTTGGTGTAGATGGATTATTTTTAGAAACTCATTTTGATCCTGCAAACGCAAAAAGTGACGGAGCAAATATGCTAGACATTCAATATTTAGAAAAACTGTTGAGTGATTTAGTTGCCATCAGAAAAACAATAAAATCACTTTAATAAAGAGATTTTATTGTTTTTAGCACTTCTATCAACACCTTTTCATCAATATCTTCAAGATTTTTATAACGTAAAGAAGCCATTTTTTTTCTCTTTTCGGTTATCAAATAATCTTTATGAATCTTAATTTGTTTAGCTCTACAAATTCCAAGATCCACAAATTGTTTTTTGTGACTTGCATTTAAGTAGCAAAAAGGCTTTTTATGGATATAGTAAAATGGAATTTTATATTTATATAATAATTCTACTTCGGGTATGGTATTTTCAATTATAATTTGAAGATGCAATAAAATAGAACGGTAAGGTTCGGGTTGGTTAAGGATGTAATTTTCTGCAGGATTCACAGAAGCTAAATTAAAATATTTATTTCAAAATAAAAGGGTTGTTATAAATTAACAACCCTTTTAATTCAAATAATCGCTTTTATTAACTCCCCAATTAATTAAGCACTATAAAGGTGCAAAATTGTTTAATTGGATTGACTGGTTTTATCCTAAAAAAGGCTTAGGGTTTTTCCCCTTTTTTATTTAGGGTTTTTCTTTAGACTAAAATTGTTCCAATAAATAATTAATTAAATCTGTGGTAGTCACAATCCCAACTAATTTAGTATTGTCTATTATAGGTAGTGCATGAAATTCTTTTTTGGATAAGATTTCTGCAACTTCTTTAATAAAAGTGTTAGAAGAAACACTAACTAAATTTTTTGCCATGACCTGTTCTATCGTAAACATATTATAGACTATAGCGTCTACTGTTTTTTCATCTTCATAAACTGCATCTGCAAAACTAATTCGTAAAAGGTCAGTATAGCTTAACATCCCTACAATAACTTCTTCCTTAATTACAGGAATATGCCTAATCCTATTCGTTTTAAATAACATTTCGGCGGTACTTAAACTATCCTTATAACTAAGGGTTATAACATCAATTGTCATTATCTTGGAGATGGTGGTTCCTTTTTTCATAGCTTCAATATTTTAAATTAACCTGAGTAAAAATCGGAAATACGAGTCCAAAAAAATATGATAAATATCACTGGAAAATAAAAATATAAATTATAATTTAGCTTAAATTCATGAGTATAATTAGTTTTTACAAAATCATTATTTCATTTATTTTTTTAATGTATCTACCATCCATATTTAATTAGCCCTATATCTTATGACAATCTATAAAAACATTCTATTGTTGTTGCTTTTTTTAGTTTCAATTTTTAGCTATTCCCAACAAACAAGAACTGCAAATTTTGGAGAGCTTACACACCAAGAATTAACTATGTCGCCTTTTGAAAAAGACCCCGAAGCATCGGGAGTTGTTCTATTTGAAAAAGGAGAATATACTATTGCTTTAGTTCAAAATTATGTACAACTTATAAAAAAAGTACATATAAAAATAAAAGTATTAGATGCAAGTAAGTTTGACAAATCTACAGTTAACATCTACTTATATATTGGAAAAGAAAGTCGAGAAAAAGTTAAAAAAATAAAAGCAGTTACACATAATGGCAAACTACAGACTTATGTGAAAAAAGATGATTTTTATGATATTGAAGAGGGAACATACTTAAGTATTAAACGATTTACATTTCCTAATGTTAAAGATGGGAGTGTGTTAGAATATGAATACACGGTTCACTCTCCTTTCCTATTCAATCTAGATAGTTGGGCTTTCCAAAGTGATTTACCTACTATCTATAGTGAGTTTACTTCTAAAATTCCCTCAAATTACATTTACAATAGATCACTTTACGGAAAACAAAAATTAATTATCAATGAAGCAAAAAATTTAGGTAATTGTTTTTCAGTCCCAGGAGCCACTTCAGTTATTGATTGTGAAATTGCAACATATGTAATGAAAGATATTCCTGCATTTAAAGAAGAAGCTTATATGCTTGCTAAAAAAAATTACATTTCTAGAGTAGACTTTGAATTAATGGTCTATTACGATTTTAACGGGGTTAAAAATAAATATTCTAAAAGTTGGAAAGATGTTGACAAAGAGTTTAGAACAGACAAAGACATTGGTCGGCAACTAAACAATAACAGTTATTTTAAAGATAAAATACCAGAAAATATTCTAACAATTACAGATGATTTAGAAAAAGCAAAGAAAATCTATACGTTTATACAAGAGCATTATACCTGGAATGGAGTCCAAGGTATTTTTGGAAATTCAAGAGTGAAAAAAGCATATGAAAATAATACTGGAAGTGTAAATGAAATTAATTTATCTTTAATAAATGCATTACAAGCTGCTGAATTAGATACAAAACTAGTACTTCATTCTACCCGAAACAATGGACTTGCAAACACTAGTTATCCTGTAATTAAAGATTTTAATTACCTACTTGCATATCTTACAATTGGAGATAATAATTACCTATTAGATGCAACCGATAAGGAAATCCCTTTTAACACTATCCCTTTTAAAGCTTTAAATGTACAAGGAAGAATTATGGATTTTAAAAAGGGGAGTTATTGGCATCTAATTGAACCTAATCCTAAAAATATAAATTATATTTCCGCACAATTAACCCTAAATGAAGAAGATATGATTACTGGGGAAGTAAACGAAGTGCATACAGGGTATAGAGCAATTGATAAACGTAAGGAGTTAAACAATATAAATGAATCTGATTATACATTAAAAAAGGAATCTTCGCTTAGTGAAATTGAAATTAGTGAGTATACTAACGAAAATAAGAGCAATTTAGAAGTTCCACTAAAAGAAAAATATTCTATCGAATTTAGTCCAGAAATAGTAGCTAATAAAATCTATTTATTTCCTTATTTCTTACAAGACAACTTTACTGAAAACCCATTTAAGTTAAAAGAAAGAAGCTATATGGTAGATATTGGCTATCCCATTACAAATACCTATATGCTTAGTTTAAATTTAAATAATTTATATGAAGTAGAACAACTACCTTCTAATAAAAAAATAAAATTAGCAGGTGATGCTGGCGAATGCACTGTTCTTTACTCTTATAGCAACGGAAAAATAAATTTAAGGTTTAATTTTAAATTAAATAGTTATCGTTTTAGTCCAGACGAATACCAAGGATTAAAAGAATTTTTTAATCAAGTAATAGATGTTCTTACAAAAGAGACTATTGTGCTTAAAAAACTTTAATCTTCACCATCCACATAACCCTGTAAATAAGAAAACCTTTCTGTGAGTTTCCCCTCATGGGTGGTCATTCTAGCACGATCTAATATTCCATCTTTATCCTTATTGAAAAACGCGGGCAATACCTGATTAAAAAACATTTTTCCAAATCCCTCACTAGCATCTTTTGGTAATTCACAAGGTAAATTATCTACTGCCATAACAGTAATTGCACCTTTTGCATTATAAGCTACTTCTTTTTCAGTTTGGGGATCATAACCATAAAATGGATCTGCAATGGTTGAAGCTCGTAATGTACTTGCTACAGGACCATCAACATCACAGGAAATATCTGAAACTAAATTTATTTTAAAATCGGGACGTTTTGCATCTTCTCTAGTAAATAAAAATGGAGCCTCATTGCCGTAAAAATGACCTGCTATAAAAAAGTCACTTACTTTTGCATAGGGCATAAAATTACTTTCATAGCCTGTAGGATCATCATAAAACTCTCCTTTATTACCAGCTTTTCCATCTTTACGACGGTTATATTCCATAACATCTATAAGACAGTAAACCGGTTCAGAAAAATCTGATGTTAAATAAACAGTATCACTAACTTCATTAATTTTTAGATGGTCCAAAATTTCTTTTGCTCCTTTAGATACTTTTCCTGTACCAGATAAAATTATTTTTAAATTTTTAGGCAATGTAATTTTATCTAATTCTAATTTAACCTCTTTAAGGTCGTGCAAGGTTTCTACTTTAGGTAAATTAAAAATCTCATCTCTTAGCCCCATTGCTCTAAATCCGTTATAAGCACCTACCAATCCAGCATACCTACCAAAACCAATAAGCCTTGCTCCATTTTCTTTTACAATGACTTCATGGTCATAAAACTCTATTTTTTTCTGAAGAATGGCTAGTAACAATCCTCTATTATATGGCTGATGTTTGATAGTATGACTAAAAAAGAAATATTTTTTATTTGGAATTAAGGCATCGATTGGCACTTCCTTTACCCCTAAAAATACATCGCAATTTGAAACATCTTTACCAACTTCAATATCAGCTTCTAAATAGGCTTCATCTTTAAAAAATCGGCCTTCACTATTTTCTACCTTTAATTGAACCTCTGGAAAATCTTGAAGGACTTTTTTACATCGATTAGGCGAAAAAACAACTCGGCGATCTGGTGGATTTTTACGCTCTTTAATTAATGCGAATTTTATAGGCATAGGGTATAATTTTGTATAGATAAAAGGATAGCAAAGATACATTTAATATTATATCTTTGCCCTCCTCTCTTTATGGAGAATGTTCTTTGATAAAACATTTAGATAGCTTTTTTTTAATATCTAAATTATTGGGGCCGACTGGTTTTGACAGCGGGTCTAATTGTAAGGTAAGCATGTCGAGCGCTGGGATACAGCTCGTAAATATCATATTTCACACTTTTTAAACGGCGAGAATAACTACGCCCTAGCTGCATAATCCGAATTATAGTAGGATAATGCCTCGGCCCGCAAGGCGGGCAAGCAGGAAGTCTCTCAAGAGCCTTGGTTTATGGCAATTGATCTAGAGACTTCGTAAATATAAACCTAGCTAGTATAGTGCTTTGATGTACTTGCGAAACTCAAATTAAAGATAAGCCATGCGTTGGTAGTTTTCAACCGGTAATTGGACGAAAATCTAAATGAAAACTAAACATGAAGAAAGCTTTATAATTGCACGTTTGGACGGGAGTTCGAATCTCCCCGGCTCCACTAATAAGTAAAAACCGTAAGATCTTTTTATAAGAACTTACGGTTTTTTTTATTTTGATAATAGTTATTCAATAATTTAAAACAATCAACTTGTGGATAATTAAGGTTAAAACGTTACATTTTGTGTAACGGAATCATCAAATCCTTGCACGGTAACATCTACACTACCACTGGGCATAGCAGTAGAATGAACAATACGACTATGTTTGGCATTTCCATCGGGACCTGTTTTAGATTTAAAAATAGTACCTAACCAACTGTATTTAACCTTGATCTCAGCATTATTTACAGGCTCTCCCATGCATGTAATGTTAACGGTTACTTTTACAGACCAACGTCCTGAACCTCCTGATACTACTTTGACAATTGGAGTGACTACTATACTTTCAGATGGGCAATCAATAGCTATTATTTCCACTTCTGGAATAATTACATCTTCTACATCATCGCCTGAACAAGCGATAAAAAATAATGGAGCAATTAATATAATTAATACTTTTTTAATTTCAATTAATTTAAATAATGTTTTCATGATTTCTATATTTTTATATTAGAGTCCAAATATGCTCTGAATTGTTATAGAAATTTGAGAAGATGTGAATTCACATTGTTTTAATTAGAATTCTATATCATGTAATGAGAATTAAGATAGTTTATTCACATTATGCATCAGAGCCGCTACTTTAGCCCCTGAAACCGCAATATGTTTCCCAGTAGTTAACTCAAGGGTACTATCTTGTTTATGAAACGTTTTGGCATAATGCAAATTAACAAGAAAGGACTGGTGACTTCTAAAAAAAGAAAAGCCTCGTAGCTGCTCATCGTAAAACTTAAGTGATTTTGAAACCAGAATTTTTCGCCCATCATTGATTATAAACTCAGAGTAATTATTGTCTGACTTGACATAAAGTATAGCTTCTATTTCAACAATATGAATCGCTTCTAGGTTTTTTAATACAAGCTTCTTTTGTTTTTTCTGAGGGTTAAAATTATGAAAGAAGGTTTGTAATTGTTGGTTATATTGATCCAGATTAATAGTTTCAATTGCGTTTTTTACAGATTCAATTAAAGATTCATCGTCAAATGGTTTTTCTAAAAAATCGATGGCACTAAACCGAAAAGCCTGTACAGCATATTTACTATATGAAGTGATAAAAATGATTTTAAAAGGAATGCTTTCATATTTCTGAAATAAAGTAAAAACAACATCATTCTTTAAATTTATATCTGAAATTACAAGATCTGGAACATATTGTTCAATAAAAGTTTCTGCATCTTTTATAGTATGTGCTACAGGAAGTAATTCTAATTGCCTAAAGTTCTTATTTAGTACATCTATTATATCTTTAGAAGTAATAATATCATCTTCAATAAGTAAACAACGTTTATTCATACTATAGGTATTTTATTGGAAAAGATAATAAAATTTTAGTTCCTTGATTTCCATTTTCTAAATGATTAGACTCAATTTCTAAGTCAATTGAATATTTTTCAGTTTTTAATAAATTCTCCATACGTTGTTTACTAATAGATGTACCCATGGATTTATGCAGGCTGTTTGGGTTATTTTTTTTTATAAG
>JQIA01001191.1_pt1 | contig 14014 bp, 11 predicted proteins | sample 811431 | NCBI WGS metagenome assembly JQIA01 (sample SAMN02998118, study PRJNA258478) | marine sediment metagenome | biome: marine; feature: seafloor; material: sediment; isolation source: oil-polluted sediment collected from 3 locations (0.5 km, 0.7 km and 0.9 km)... | place: USA: Gulf of Mexico ... | reverse complement strand
ATCATGCGAAAATATCTCGAAATCCATTTAGGCTCAATTATCGCAGATATAAGAGTTTTTCAACAGTATCGGTCGGAAAGCGAGCCTTATTTATAACGTCTAATTATCCGAACTTATGGCGGTTAGCTAGCGCTTTTCAGTTACCATAAAACCCTTAGCAATGAGCACAAAGCGCTCCTTTTTCATATTAGGTTTATCGTTAATTACAGACGACAAGCGATGGCAACTCTTCGCTCTTTATAGTCTTTCTAACCTGAGTTCGACCATACTATGAGTGTTCAGGTTATGTGCCTGCTTCATCAGCAAAAGCTGTCAATGAGATTTGGGGTTTACTAGGTCAATACAACCCTGCGCTTTGAGTTTCAAAAAACTATTCATTTCTGAGCTTAAACGATCTCTTTTATTGCACAAAAATATTAATATTCACCCAGTCCAGAAGTTTCTGGTTTATTTTTCAATCGTAAAATGGTGTGGATCTTTTTCCATAACTTTTTATCTTCGTATGACTAATATATTGTTTTAACAAGGAATAAATGACCATTATAAGTAGGTGACATTAGTGATAGATGAAACAAACTTCACATTTTCCAAATGCAATTCGCTAGGAATCAAAATATCTATTATCTGAACGTGAAGCTGTATGCTTGATTATATAAATACATTAGCTATCTTTAGTGACCAGTGATAAAAGCTAATTAAATTCTGCTTTATCTTGTTCTAAACAGCTTTATACCTTCAGATGTTCTAGTTTATTACATTGCAATCAAGAAGGAATAAACGTATCTGGAGAAAAAGCCTGTAACAGAGTACGTACATTACAAAAGTAAGATAATACGCTGATGGTAATGCCTTCTAACAAGTGTGGCTGCGCAGTTTGAGGGCCGAGCGTTAGTCATTTTACAGGCGGAGAGAACAGGGTTAGGGGGGCTGAAAGGGATCCGTAAGGTAAGGTGAAAAGACTATTTCGAGAGAAGAAATCGCTCCAGTTTTTCCAAGTATTGTCTAACTGGTCTCTAAGTGAAAATTGAGTAATTGAAAATGAAGCATAGTGATCTGTGGACATTGCTCAAGAATCATCAGGAACGTATTGGAGTCGTAGCTTCGCTCCTCGCTTTGGCAGTGGGTGTTGTTAGTTCGCTCACGGATCGCAGTAATCCCCCAATTATTGCTCTTTCATTGTTCTCCGTTGCTGCTGCGGCGTACTGCGTCTGGCTATTCTTTAAACGACAGCCTTCGTCGAGTGGCAAAACACGCACTGCGCCATCCCGAAGTAGTCGAGTGAGAAACGTGTCTGTCGCGCTCATTGTTATTCTCACTGTCTCAACGATGTGGGCTTTCATCTATCGCGTTCAGATCCAATACTCCGAACTGGCAGACCAGCTGATCGGTAGTAAACGCGTACTTGTATCCAAAGACGTAGCAAAGCACATTTTGCGGAAGGAGGGGCCCCCTGCGTTTTCAGTTTACACCATTCTGGATGATTTGGAGACAGTGCTGACGAACTCAGAGTTTCGCATTGTTCTCATGGATGAACAATCTATAGAGGCCTATATCGGGCACCAACCGAACATACAACCCCGAGACCAGTTCATTCTCACTGGTGATGTCAATGAGCTTGGTGCATCACTTACCGTGCGACTACCAATCAATGAGCCGAGATATTACAGTATAAAAAGATGGTATGATGATCTAGTAGAGTCATCGCCCGATGGAGTGGCACATCCAGAAACTATCTATCCCTATTATCACTATTTGCCGTTTCAATTCTTCTTCAGCTTCTTTGAAATAACGCTACCGGTACCAGTGAGTTCGTCGGAAACAGACAAGATAGCCTCAGTCCAAATCGGACTCCGGTACGTATTGGCCCAGACACTGCATCTCAATGATGAATCAACCGCGCCCGACGTTTACCGTGACATCTTGCGATTAGCCCCCCTAGTGCAAGACGTGCGTAATGTAACCTTATCCAAAATTTACAAAGGGGTTGCATACTATTACGCGACCCAGGGAGCCCCACGACTCGCCCAGCAAGCGCTTGAGTTCGCCCGCAATGCAGCGCCCTCAGACCAGGAGGTTCATTTAATGGCATCATTCGTCCATTTCACACTCGACGAGTTTGATGCGGCAATAGCTTCACTGGACATGATCGAACCCAATGAGTCAAACCGGGCATTTATCCACGGGCTTAGATCTGATCTCGCACAAAAGACTGATGATATCATGACCTCGATCGAGGAGATGAAACAAGTGCTGAAATACGAATCAGAACCTTCGATACGGGGAAAAGTCGCAACACTTCTATCTGCATCGTACGCCAGAGTCGGCAAGATTGATTCGAGAAGGCGTGGCTCGAGTATCATCGAATATGCATCAATGGCGACTGAGATCACTCCAGAAAACTATGTTCCTTGGGTATTGTTAGGCTACGGGTGGGCCCTTCGTGGGAACACTGAGAACTTCAGCAAGGCATTCCGTAAAGCTCAAAAACTTCCTAGCGCCACGAATAACCAACAGTTCATCAGTTACTGGCTCGCAAAGTGCCGTTTGGAATTGGGTAACCAAAAAGAGGCCTTGGCGACGCTTGAGCGCGCACTGCAGGGAAGTGAAGGCAAGGGAAGCGCATCGATGCTCTACCTTTACGCAAAAGCGTTGTTAAACAACGGAGGGGACGAAGATGAAGTGGAGGAGAAACTGCGACAAGTTCTGACTATCGAGCCTGAATACTCAAGCGCTAACTCGCTACTGGCAAGCGTTCTAATTGAGCGGTTAAAGCGGGAGCCAGTTAATGCAAGTGATCGAGTCGAGCTAGTTAGGGAAGTTAATGACCTGTTGACCTCCTCTTTAGCTACTGATGAGACTCGCTACGGGCACAGTCTACTTGCTACGTTATACGAACTTGAGGGGGACGAGATTAACGCCGATAAACACCGAAGGCGTGATTGCACGCTCTCCCCTAAGACGGAACAGTGCCTGTTCAACTTGATCTGGGATGAATTGAAACGTGATGAGCTGGATATCGCGTTATCCAATCTAGAATTGCTGGCGAAGATGCCAGAAGTGGAGAGTGAGCTCCAGGTTGAAATGATCCATTTTACGACTGGATTCGCAAGGCACAAGGCAGGAGACCTACTGAAAGCTGAGATGGCCTATGAGAAAGCCATTGCTACCGACTCAGATGGAGATCTCGGCGCGCAGAACAATTTAGCTTTCGTAAAGTTCGATCTCGGTCTGATATTGCAGGCGTTCAAATTATGGGAACTCGAACTCAAAATAAATCCGGTCCACGCCGATGCCATTGCGGGGCGTGCGATAGCATTGGCATCTTTGGGTAAGGCCGCGGATGCTCTGGATGGTTATCGATTGGCTGTCCAGCAGGAGGTAGGTTACTTAGATCTAGAATGGATGAAGCATGAGCGATTTTGGTCACCTAAGACGCTTGCGGCTGCAACACCTTTGATCACTGCAATAAACGAAGCCAACGATAGAAAAGGCGAAGCAGGTGTCAGCTTGGTGCGAGAGAGTGAGAAATAAGAGTCCTCACTACAGTTGGTCTTGCGTGGCTTAGAGAACAGAGTGATTCGGAAACTCCATCTAAAGATTGGGAAAATTTCAAACATCGGAAAATGAATATGCTGCCAAACTTCTTTTTAACTCAAGACCTGACCAGAGCATAAACGCCGATGCCTGAATGAACAGATTATACCTAACATTCTAAAATTACCCCGCTTACTATTTAGTCAGTAGCAAACTCAACGGGTACAGTACAAAAGCGTTCCCTTTTGAACTTACTGGAAATAGCTTATTAGGAGTTAAAGCGATACTTTTTTGAACTTCGGTAAACCGAAGGCTATGAGCAAAAATCGATCCTTTTTTTATACTTCTTTATCTGGCATCGAAGTTTTCGTATTTTTATTGACTTATTTCAAACCACATAGTTAGATACCGTTTGCTTTTAGAAAGTTAGTCAACAGAGATTGAGAATTGATATGGGTAGACCGAAAAAATTTGACCCCGATCTTGTTTTAGATAAGGCAATGGATCTTTTTCACAGGAAAGGATTCAACGCAACTAAAACTCTAGAGATTGTCGAACACCTTGGTATCAACAAATTTAGCCTTTATGCCGAGTTTGGTTCGAATAAAGAACTCTTTGATAGAGCGCTCTTAAGGTATTACGAGGTAAGATTTAATAACAACTTTGGCGCTCTATCTACACCAACTTCAAGCATAAATGAAGTTCTGATGTTTTTTACATCACTTCCTGAAAAGATGAAGAAAAATAAAAATGGCTGCATGATTTGTAATACGTCCATTGAATTTAGCGGCATTCATGACAAGAGCACTAACCTACTTACAGAGAAATATTTTAAACAAATCCCTGCTGCTTTTAAAAATGCATTAGATAATGCAAGTGAGAATGGACTCCTGGTCCAAGGCGTTGATACCAAAGTTGCTTCAAACCTACTCACATCAATCTTTTTAGGACTAATGGTACAAGTACGTGGGGGAGTTTCTAATTCATTGCTCAGTTCCAGTTGTGATGCTGCAGCTCAATATATTAACTTTATTTCAGGGAACTGAAGACTTAATAAATTATTGTGGGCGCTGCGTTTCTCAATATCCATAAAAACCCAAGCCAAACTGTTCATTCACTGAACAATTTGGCTTGAAATATCTTACTTAAATTCTAGCGGTCATGCGGACAGGACACTATGCATCACACCTCAGAACATAGGATATTGGTTTTACTTGAGGAGTTTTGGAGCATGAGGGATCTGATTATTTTGCTCTCGATCATGTTGTATCAGGAGTTTTGCACCCGTTACAGCAATCAAAGCGTTAATCGCTTTCATACTCTCCAGAGTTTTCTCTCGATCATAATTAGCACCAGGAACACGACCGTGCTTCCGATTTGAACTAAAATGCCACAAATCGCCTGATAGCAGAACGGGCCCGGTAGGTAATCTTACAAATAAAACCTGATGCCCTGGCGTATGCCCTGGGGCCGAAATGATCACAACAGAACCATCTCCATATACATCGTGATGGCCATTAAGTTTTACCGTTTTACTATGCTTTAATTCACTATAAATGTTTATATTGAAGCCAAGCTTCTTGGCAAGTGGACCAAATGCTGCGTCATATTCGGCTTCTTGAACATACCAAGTTGCATTACTAAAAGCGCTAGCGTTACCCGAATGATCAGCATGCATATGAGAGAGAGCAAGATGGTCAATCTCATCTAAAGAAGTGCCAAAGTCTTGTAAAAGTTGAGGGAATGGCTTGTCTAAGAATAACTCTATTTTCCCTCCTCTAATCGAAACCCCTTCAGGTTTCGAAGCAACAAAGGCAGGAAGCCCGGTATCCCAAACCATCAAACCATCTTTGTGACGAATCAGATAACAACTCGCAACCATACTGTGCTCAACGTCGACATCCACACCTGGAGACCAAAATGATCGATCAGGAGATCTTATTGTTCCGCACTCGAAAACTACAATCTCATTGGCGGTGTTAGCGGCCATCACTGGTAAGCTCAAGTTTGTAAGCCCAATGCCTAAGGACATCACAAGACACCTGATCCAAGTGGACACGTTGCTCACCTTCGTTATGGGGCTCATTAAACTGTACACAAATAAATTTACTCCTGAGGTTAATAATTATATCCAGATGGTAGCGACGTCATGTCGCACCACGGATTTATTTACAGGCTCCACATTTGTGGTCATCAGAAATTTTATTACTTTCCGACGTATGCTTTTACCTGTTCATAAGCATTAATATGTAACCCTACATGTCCATCGGCAACCCGATTAAAAGGATAATCGAGTACCTTAGCGACGCTGCCACGCACGGCATCATAGTCATCATAGGTAGGCTCAGGTATCTCATTGACATAATCACCACGACCTACAATAGTATCTCCAGTAAAGAGTACATCTTTCCAAATATACAGCGCACTGCCTTGTGTATGTCCATACGCATGAATGGCTTGAAACCTTTCGCCATCAATCTCAATCACATCACCGTCTTTAAACTCTTTCAATTTTGAAGGCGAGTATGGCTGCTCTGGCCCCATCATAGAAGTAGACATTCGTGCCATCCACCCTTTGGCTTCCACTTCACCTTTAAGTAAGGGACCTTCGCCTGGTGCTATATAGACATTCGCATCAGGAAATAAAGATAGTCCCCCGGTATGATCAAAATGACCGTGTGTGATGAGAATTGCATGTACTTTACGGCCACCTATCTCAGCCTTTAGAGTCTTTGCGTCAAGTTCCCATCCAGAATCAACTAAAACGACGCCCGTCTTGGTGGGGATAATCCAAGCAAAAGAGCCTCCTGCATCTACACCAACCAGGTCTCCACCATCAATTCGGTCTGCTTGAGCAATTGGCATCCGTACAATAGAGCATCCTGTTTGCCAAAAAATCCCAAACATTAAGACCATACTCCAAACGATTTTATTTCTATTCATTAAACACCTCAATTTCTACGATTATGAATTCTTACTTTATTAAAGTAATTACTAGTTAGTCCGATCCTTTCCTCAAATATTTCTCTACCTGATTTCAACGTTTCTGTAATTTCATTAGCTATTTCTAACTGACTGGTTAGATACTATCATTTTTAAACCGTTATTCAATAGAAATTGAGAATTTATATGGGTAGACCAAAAAAATTTAACCCCGATCTGGTTTTAAATAAGATAATGGATTTTTTTCATAGCAAAGGATTTAACGCAACTAAGACTCAAGAGATTATCGAACACCTTGGTATCAATAAATTTAGTCTTTATTCCGAGTTTGGTTTGAATAAAGAACTCTTTGATAGAGCCCGTTTAAGGTATTACCAAGGAAGATTTATGAAAGGTTTTGGCGGTTGGAGTCTAATCTGGATGTCTGCAATTCCTGAATCAAAGGCTTGAGACATTTCGCGAGGATTCTATAGTTTTCTTCGACTGGATCTTTCTCTTCAAGGGCTATGTTGTCAGGCAACTCTTCATGTTTTTTGCGACTTCGATAATAATCCATGATGAGATTATGAGTGATACGGTATAGCCAGCTCTTGATACTGCCACGTGCTTTAAGTTAATGTAAATTGTTACTGGCTTTGATGTAGACCTCTTGAAGAATATCATCCACTGTCTCTGAATCATCTAAGCGCTTAGATATATAACTTCTAAGTTGCGCTTTATGATTTTGCCATTCAGAAAGCATAAGTACCTCACATCTTAAAGATGGCTAAGGAAGCCTACCAAGTATGAAACCTGGTGAGGCTAGTTGATAAACAAGATGAAGCGTTTCGCTATTGGCGTTTCTTAATCGTGACCTTGATATTGAAGAAAGTTACTTTTATGTCGCACATTCTTCTTGATCTATGAAGCCTTCTTCAATGCAGCATTCTTCTTGTAAAAAAGAGACCACGCCGATTAATTTTTTGTATTCAACCACACAATACAAAGTTGTGCCTTCTCTTCGCTGTTTAACAAGCCCGGCAGAAGCCAAACCTGACACATGATGTGACAAAGTAGAACCCGGAACCTTCAACTCATCCACCAACGTGCCGACAGCCAAACCTTTACGGCCGGAACGCACTAGCCTCTTAAAAATCCTAAGCCTCGTGGGATGACCTAATTCTTTAAGCGCTTTTGCAATAACTTCAATCTCATTGTCCATTAAGGTTCACCATTTCATATAAAATCTATATTTCGATACTAGCAGAAATATATTGATATTTGAACCGCAATGAAATTGTGAGTTCCTAGTTTGAGGAAGAGGGAAGTTGAATGTATTGTTCCTCTTCTTCCCATTTATTCCTAAAGTGTTTGCTCGCAGGCATTTCTATTTTGGGCAAACTTTTTTGATCGATAATTTGTTTTTCCTCAACTAGGTTATTCATTTTCAGAATGTATGCAGTTAGAGCGTACACTTCATTGGCACTAAATTTTTCACGCTGTAAGGGGGCATTGCCCGTCGAATGTAATCAAAAATGGAGGGGGCATAGGGCCAAGATGATCCTGTTGACTAATCACTTCCGTGTTTAGGCTTTCCAGCGAGTGCTGGAATGTGATGTTGGCTATTGCCGCTGCCTTGAGGAAGCCCTTCACCATCAGGGAAGACTGTCATACTGATAAAATCGATCTCTTTCTTGTCTAAAGTTTCACCAAGATTGGGTTCTTTAAGTGTATCCGCATGAGTCGTGGTGGCAAAATGGACAATGAGTATGAAACTAAATAGACGTATAAGATTAGAATGCATTTTTTATTTCTCCTTGTTGGTTAATATGCCAAGTTTGGATCGCGTTATAATGTTTGGGAGACCCTTGATAGTAGAGCTTCTTCCACTCTGTGTGAGTGGGTTGAACATACCCAGGTTCATCGATTGCCCGACTTTGCAGACGAGATACTTCGCCGTTCCATTTCCAAGGTAATGAAAAATGGGTGAAGGACTTACTGTGAGCAGGGCCATCAAGCTTTGCTTTTTTCCTCCATCAACTGAAATTTCGACCGTTTTGATTTTGCCCGGTCCGCTCCACGCCAACCCTGAGATTTCGTAATAGCCTTTATCGGGTAAGATTTGACCGGCCGCGGGGTGCGTGATCACGGATTTGCCCCCCATATACAAACTAAAATTTTGAATTGTGCCGTCGCTCAAAGTGTCGGCATAGGAACGGTTTTCATTCTGTGTGTAGGCTGGATGGTCAGTCACTTCTAAAAGGCGTAGCCACTTAACACTCACGTTGCCTTCCAGGCCAGGAACGAACAAACGTATCGGGTAACCTTGCTCTGGGCGTAAGCGTTCACCGTTTTGATATAGCGCGATAATGGCATCATCCATCATTCGCTCTATCGGGATACTTCTAGCCAGTGAACCAGCATCAGCACCTTCCGCGACAATCCACTTAGCGTTAGGCTTTACACCCGCTTCTTCCAATAGTCGCCGTACAGAGACACCATACCATTCAGACCCTGAGACCAGACCGTAGAGTTCCTGCAATATTTTCGGCGATGCATCTGGAAGTACCGCTTGAGGCCAAGTATTGCCACTGCATTCCAAAAACTTATGTCCGCCCACTAAAGGGTAGCGAAGTAAGTCATCGACTGAAAATTTAAGCGCTTTATCGATTAGTCCGTGGATGTAAAGCGTATGTGTCTCAGGGTCAATGTCGGTAATGCCTGAATGATGAACGCCAAAATGTAACCCAGAGGGTGTGATCGTCCCTTTCTGTTTATGTAAAGGGGCATAAGTATGAGTCAGTGTAGACATCCCATTTTGCTTGTTAACAAGCCGTTTCACACCTTCTTCATAAATCGATGGCTTGCCGTATGCATTTGCATTTCCACCAGGGGTAAACATCGAGTCAGGCAATTTATTGGCGGATGCTATTGATGTAACTGCAGTGGGAGCGGCAATGGCCGTTAAAAATGTCGCGCCAGATTTTAAGAAGCTTCTTCTTCCAAGATCTGAGTATTCAAGTTCATGAGGTTTTTTTTCATATCAATATACCTTCAAGGAAAAGGTGAGTGTTCTTCTTAAAATATACATAGAAGCCTGTTCAACAATGTCGCTATAGCGCTGAAAATCACGGTTTTCATTGCTCATACCTTTAACGGCTAATGTATGTCTAATAAATTTCAATATCTCAATTTCTAGTATTATGGGAATATAGATTTTTCTTTTTTGCTTGTCAATTAATAATTTCGATAAATATAGAAATAATAAGAGTTAAATGATGTGGATAATATATATTCCATTATTATCAGTTGATTACGTGATATTTTCTGTTAATTCGAATAATCTAGAATAATCGTATTGACAAGGGGTGGATAAAGGTACTATATTTCTAAGTATGTCGAAATAATGATTTAAACACTTTAGCGAGACGAAAATATGAGTCCTGAATTTGTAGAGATGTTAAAAGAAGCGGCAAACATGTTTGCCTTTCTGGCGGTCGAGTTAACCATTCTTTTTCTCGTCATTAGTTACTTAGTAGGAATGCTTCAGGAATTTGTAAGTCCTGAGAAAGTCCAATCTATCTTGAGTTCTCGCAATGGCAAGGGGTATTTTATCGCTGCGCTTCTTGGGGCCATTACTCCCTTCTGCTCTTGTTCGACGATACCTTTCTTGAAGGGTCTGTTACGAGCTCGTGCTGGGTTTGGTCCGATGATGGTGTTCCTGTTTAGTAGCCCCTTACTTAACCCTATTATTATCGGTCTTTTTGCTGTGACCTTTGGTATTGAAGTGGCGATATTTTATTTCATTATTGCTATGGGAGTATCGGTCACAGCGGGTATTCTATTAGAGAAACTCGGCTTTGAGAGGTATGTGCGCAAAGAGGCGTATGAGGCAGAACCGACGATAACTAGCTGTGACATCAAGTCGCCTCAAGCGCCACAGGTAACTAGTGCGTCGTGTTGTGATTCAGTATCCTCTGACCAAGCGAAAGTTAATGATGAAGCTGTATTAATCCTCAAAGAGGAAAGCCGATGGTTGCGTGTTTGGCGAGCAACGTGGAAAGATTTCAAACAAGTTCTTCCTTACCTGTTTTCTGGTATTTTGATTGGATCGTTCATCTATGGTTTCATTCCAACCGATATGATTGCAAAGTATGCGGGTGATGGTAGTTGGTATGCAATCCTGATCGCGGCTGTAATCGGTATTCCGCTCTACATTCGTGCTGAAGCGGTGATTCCCCTGAGTGCTGCTTTGGTAAAAAAAGGCATGGCACTTGGTTCCGTCATGGCACTGATCATTGGAAGCGCGGGTGCGAGCTTAACCGAGTTGATTCTTCTCAGATCTATCTTTAAGGATCAGATGATTGCGGCATTTGTAGCAGTAATCTTAGGCATGGCTGTTACAGCAGGTTATTTATATACCTACTTGTTTGGCTAAAGTTGTCATAGGGTGAGTACAAATATATACAGTCTAAAGTCAGTGCAGTGTCGTTGCGCTGATGAAACTTAAGGACATTACATAATGAATGATTCTGTAACGATAAAAGCAAGTGAAGCCGCCGTAGAGTGGGCATTAACGCATGGTATGGCATTCAAAGATTCTAGCTATGCTGCGACGCATACAGCGTTTAGTTTAACGCCAATGCCAATCAGTCGAGAACGCTATACCAATTTGAAATCTACGGTGAACTTACTTGGGAAATTGGTGCATTTTGCGTCTGAAGATCATGATTTTTTGCAAAACGCAATTAGTCCTATTGTATCTGGTGATTCATTTTTTAATGCCTTACTTAAAATGCATCAAGAAATACACAAAACATCAAATAGAGCGCCACGGTTACCGCTACTGATAATGCGCAGTGACTTTATGGATGACACGCTATCTGGTCCCCAATTGATAGAATTTAACGGGATTGCTGCAGGCATGGGACCTTTTGGGCAAAGAATTCATGAGCTACATCATTATTTGAAGCAGCAATGGTCTGACACATACTCTCAATGGTCAAATGAACACCAGGGTGGGCTTGTCGAAAACCCCGCGATAGACAGGCTATCTCAAGGTATTGCCAAAGCAACCTTCCAGATTAAGACAGAGTTTGGGGATGCCGGACCTGCAACATTTTTGATGATTGTTCAGGATCAAGAAGACAATGTTTTTGACCAACACTTGCTTGAGCGTGCGCTACAGAATAAAGGTATTAAAACGGTCCGTAAAACTTTTCGCGAGTTATATTGGCAATTGTCAACCGGTCCAAATGATCGCCTGATATTGGAAGGTGTTGGATCTATTGATACTGTCTATCTTCGTGCCGGGTATCAATATTCTGATTATGCGTATAATGATTTAATTAACCGGACTTGTTGTGAGGCGCTAATTCAAACTCGAATACTCATTGAAAAACACCGAGTGGCAGTCAATGCGACGGTTAGCCAACAACTAGCAACGAGCAAACGAGTACAAATGTTATTTTCATCTTGGGATGCGGAAGCTTTAACAAGGTTTGGGCTGACGCTCGATGAAGCGAGGTTGGTCAAGAAGCTTCTCGGTGAAATGGTACCCGTATCAGCGGACAGTGCAGACTGGATAAAACAAAGGCCTATAGACGAATGGGTACTTAAAAATCAGGGGGAGGGTGGTGGCCACTGTATTTTTGGTGATGACATTTATCATAAACTAAAGAAGCTAAGGCCTGATGAATACCAGGCGTGGTCGCTAATGCGTCGCCTTCATCCTGCGCCAAGAAACAACATCGCTCTATTGGTAAGGAAAGGCGAATTGCAGCAGGTAGATGATTTGATCAGCGAGATTGGTATGTTCACGATGCATATTGATGGAGAAGCCGCTGTTGATGAACAAGGCTACGCAGGGTATTTAATTCGAAGTAAATCTTCTCGCACTACTGAAGGTGGTGTCCATAGTGGAATGGGAGTCTTAGACTCTTTGGTGTTTAGCAACTAGCGCTTTTTTAAATATACCTTTGTGGCAAATTGGCTAGTTTTCTGTAGGCAAGCGGCTATTCAGAAAAGGCCATATAGTCTGAAGAACAAGCTAATAAGCACAATTTGAGCTAAATGGCACAAGTGGAACTCTAGGCTCTAAGGCCTGTTGTTGGTCACTCTTGTGACGATATAAAAAGCCATTCGCAAGGCCAGCAAGCCAAATACAATGGTTCCTATAGCTTGCTGGTCAACCACAACAAGTACTAAACACCACAAGCTCTTTTTCAGTAAGTTACGAGTCTCTTTTAACAAAAAGTACTAAAGTTTTATCGGCTATTTAGTAATTCCGTGCAGTCCTCAATTCTTCCACAACAAGTGCTAAAGTCTTCGTCCAAATAATTCGGATTGGCGAACGTTCAGGTAGAACATAAAAATCGATTCGAATGATCAGAAGTAACGTGAAACATCAAATATTGTTGACGATAAGTATTTAATGAAAAAGCAAAAATTGAAGGTGGAAAACCTATTGAATTTTTTACCTGTTTTTCTACAACCCAAAGCACCAAGCCTAAATAGGCTATAACCCGACGAAACAGTAATGGTGATTCACATTCTATGTAAGAACGAACCTTCATTAATTTCAAAGAGTTCTATTTTAACTGAGGATAAGTATGTAATACCCTTCGGAATACATATGATAATACTAATTTTCTAATTATAACAATAGGATACAGTGTATTTTGAAGGTGATATATTAACTTATTTTTACTATATGACGTACCTAATATTCTAGGGGTGGACGATTACATGTAATGGGTCCACAAGTATTTATAGTAAAATGGGGTGCAAATGTATAGCCCTAACAAGCACAGTTGCTCTGAGCATTTTTACGCTTAATAAAAGAGTATACTTTTTAATGGTAAGACCACTTTAGGCCTTATTGAAACTATTTACCTCAGGATTTTATGTTACCGACAACGTATAAAGTCATAGAAATAAAGCAAGGTACCGACTAAAACAGGAGGCACGGCGTCACCTTAAAAAAACGTTAGCAAAGACAGAATGTCTGTATTACCTGTTCAGTTTAGATTAGGTATTAAACAAACACGAATTAGGCGCTGTAGTTCAAATATAAAAATACTAGGTTTATTCAATTAAATAAAAATAGCGTGTTGTAGCGACTGTTTAAAATAACAGTCTAGAGCCGTCACGAGCAAGTGGGTTACTAATAGCTGGAAAGGGCACGTTTCATCGACTGCTGACGAGTCATCAAGCCTGCGAAAATGGGTGTCGAGCAATATGGGAATAAAGAGCAGGGGAGGCTGGTTCTGCCACAGAAGCGGCCTATACAGGTCCGTTTAAGGCAGTTATTTGCCTCTACTAGGAGTAGATATGTCGAGTAAAATAGTTCTGTTATTGGTTTTAAGTAGCGCTTTAAACCTAGGCGAAGAAAGAGATGAAAGTGAAATGATCGATATTCAAGAAACGGATATTGAAATGAATAATGTCATGCTTAAAGCTAATCAAAGTTTGAATAATTTCATTGATAGATTTAGCAAACCTTATAAAGGAGATTCGAACTTTGCTCTAAAGGTAATGATTACTGATGATTATGGGG
>JQIA01001190.1_pt1 | contig 14023 bp, 5 predicted proteins | sample 811431 | NCBI WGS metagenome assembly JQIA01 (sample SAMN02998118, study PRJNA258478) | marine sediment metagenome | biome: marine; feature: seafloor; material: sediment; isolation source: oil-polluted sediment collected from 3 locations (0.5 km, 0.7 km and 0.9 km)... | place: USA: Gulf of Mexico ... | reverse complement strand
AAAGACCCCGGATGCAATTATCGACCAGCTCAATAAAACAATGGTTGCCATAAAAAAAGATGGAACAATAAACAAAATCTACCAAAAATACGGTGCGTTTCAATAGTCGGTTATCATTTAACCCGTTAGCGTGGTAACAACAGTAATAATGTCGCATACAATTATTACCAGTTAAGATAATCCTTCCGGAATTGATATATCAATCATCCACGGTTTTTGATTAATGAACGTTTATTATTTTTTTATGTGAAGAAAAACTAATAAAGAGCGATCGAAGGGTTTTTTTCAACCGCCCTCTATTAGTTTATGTTGTTATTTTACAGAAGTTCATATGAATCCAGAGGTGCAGCCATTGGAAATTCACCATCCGGCTCAGCTTCGGGCAAGTCCATATCGGAATCAGTGATGCCGTCGCCATTACTGTCTGTCAGAGTATGCTCACTATAGTAATTACCAATATATCCTGTAAAGGTCATACCGTTGTATGTATATGTCACTTCATCAGGTGAGACCCAGATATTTGTAGCATTATTATCAGAGCGAACAGAGGATGTTCCATAATCTGATCCTGAAAAGGTGTTCAGGAAGTTTATATTACCTGATCCCCCACGATAATAAATTCCATAGCCTCTTGAAGCGGTAAGTTTGGTGCTTGTAACATTCTTTGTAACAAGGTTTCCTGTTGACTGGTTCATCTCAATATTATACCAGTCATTATAGCCACTTTCATTTGTTGTAATTTCACAATTATCCGCATAATTCAGCTTGATACCTGTGTGATTGTATTTCGTGATATTGCTGATGACCTTACAACCATCTGAGCTGTTAATATACAGACCATAATCATCACTGGAATTACTTGTATTCCCGCTGATATAACTTGTGTCTGAACTATATATGACAATACCGCTGATACCGCTATTGTTTACTGTGTTGTCTGAAACAGTTGACGGACCTGAAGACTCCACATAGATACCAACTTCAGCACTTGAATCAGTACTGTTTCCAATAATGGCGTTTCCTGCGCCTGAGTCATATACATGAATGCCATGCTCAGTGTTACTACTGGTGTTGTTGCCGGATATGGTATTGTTGTCAGAATATCTTAGCTCGATACCCGTACGGCAATTTGAAACTACATTGTCGGAAATATTACATGATGAAATATTTTTCAAATAGAGCCCTTCATAGGGGTGGGCATCAATGGTATTCCCAACAAAATCTGAATTACTGGATTGGTCAACGTACATACCAAAAAGGCCCCAGTGGTTACAGATATTATTTGATATATCCATATAATCGCTATCTACAACATAGATACCAATATAATTACGATATGCGTCATCATATCCGCATCGGTTATTAATTGCCTTGCCATTATCTGAACCGGCACCAAAGTATATCCCGGCAAGATAATAATTATGAGCGCCTGAAATATTAAACCCTTTTATTGTAACATTCGCTGAGTTGACAGTGAAAACATGTTGTCCGTTATTCGCTGCAACAACAGAGGTTGATTCATAACCGTTTACAGACTCTATAGTAATTGCCTTGTTGATAATGACATTTTCGTTATACACACCATCGCCTACAATGATAGTGCCCCCTTCTGCAGCAGCATCAACAGCTTCCTGAACTGTCAGGTAATCAGCCGGAACATTTATTGCCGGAATGGTCATTGCGACGAAATCCATATATTGAACATCATTGTCCGTTAATTCGATATTAACGCTTTCAGGAGTAAATGAATAACCTGATAGTGAAGCTGTGACTGTATAATTTCCTGACTCAAGATTATTAACAGTGAAATATCCGTCATTATCCGAAGTCTGACTTTGTGGGCTGCCACCTGAGACAGAGAGCGTTACCCCTTCAAGTCCTTGTCCGGAAAGTGTAATTTGACCGGAAATAAAATAGCTGTTCACAGTAGCAAAAGTCCATACATAATCAGAGCCGGTAGCATTACCGGACAGATCGGTTATATCCTCCGAAATAGTGGCAGTATATTCTGTATTGTAGATCAATGCTTCATCCGGGGTAAATACAGCAGTAACGCCATCTGAATCAACAGATAGATTGCCGGTGATCGTGTTTGCCCCATCACTGATCGTAAAGGTGGATGTGGTCACGGTTGCCGGGTCAATCTCTTCAGAAAATGTAACTGAAACAGTTGCCGCTACAGGGATATCAATATCGGAGTCCATCGGACTGGTAGTCTCAATCACTGGCGGTGCCGGGTCTGTGCCTGAATTAAATTCATCAATATTTATTGTACCGTCACCATCATTATCGGCATTTGAGTCATCCACTGTCGGAGATAAATGGTGAAGAACTTCCCAGCCATCCGGCATACCGTCATTATCGCTGTCTGTGGAAAGAGGCTCTGTGCCATGGACATTTATCTCATCTGCATCTGAAAGACCGTCCCCGTCATCGTCAGTATCTGCGTTATTTCCAATCCCATCATTATCCGTATCAATGGTTTCACTATTATCCAATGGGAAATCATCATGAATATCGTCAATACCGTCTCCATCATCATCCGTATCGGCATTATTACCAATCCCATCACTGTCGGTGTCAACGGACTCGCTATTGTCCAGGGGGAAACTGTCATTTAAATCAGTAACACCGTCATTATCGTCATCAGCATCTGTATTGTTACCAATGCCATCACCATCTGTGTCAATAGATTCATAAGGATTAAGAGGGAATGCATCATTTATATCATTAACACCATCTCCGTCATCATCAATGTCAGCATTGTTCCCAATCCCATCATTATCAGTATCAATGGATTCACTGCTGTCCAGTGGCAGATCGTCAGTAACATCAGGAACACCATCGTTATCATCATCAGTATCCGTATTGTTACCAATGCCGTCACCGTCAGTGTCAACTGATTCATTCACATCGAGAGGAAATGCATCACCTGTATCATTAACACCGTCCCCATCATCATCAAGATCAGTATTATTCCCAATGCCATCACTATCAGTATCAATGGACTCACTGCTGTCCAGTGGCAGGTCGTCATTCACATCAGGGACACCATCATTATCATCATCTGTATCGGTATTATTACCAATACCGTCACCGTCTGTGTCAACTGATTCATTCACATCGAGGGGGAATGCATCATCGGTATCATTAACACCGTCTCCATCATCATCAGTATCAGCAATATTCCCAATGCCATCATTATCGGTATCAATTGTCTCACTGCTGTCCAGTGGTAAATCATCATCGATATCAGGAACACCGTCATTATCGTCATCGGTGTCAGCATTATTACCAATCCCATCATTATCAGTATCTACTGACTCATCAGCATCATCAGGAAAGGCGTCATAAATATCATAAATGCCATCACCATCTGAATCAACGGGAAGGATGGCTGAAATTTCAAGATTATCAATTGCGATATCACCCAGATACCAGCCAATGGCTGTGGCCCGGAGTCTTACCTGTGAAACAGAATAGGAACTCAGATCGATATCCACTTCAGTATAGTCCGAGCTATTAGCTGGGTGTTGCTGGCCGGAAACAGACCAGACATCGTTTGTCCATATGCCGTTTGTTAAAACATCAACGGCTAACGTTCCAATATTGGCACCGTACATATGGTATTGAAATTTTAAATGGACATCTGCAGCAGAAATATCCGGCCCTTCCAGAATGGCAGTATCCCCGGCATAATAGGCAAAGCCTGAAGAGGTTTCAAGATAAACATAATAAGTGCTGCCGTTGGCACCTGTAAAAGGTCCTGTATTCGTTGAAGGCGTTCCACCTGAGTCCCGGCTCCAGTCATGGCTGTCTCCTGTACTGACATTTTTCCATCCGCCAAAGCCAGACTCAAAGTCATCGTATTCAAATACTATCGGTGTTGTATCATCGTTGACGGTAATGAGCATTGTCGTACTACCGGATAAATCACCATCGGTAACCTCAACCGTAAAGCTGTTCTCTCCGGCATTACTGCTGTCCGGTGTGCCGCTTATATCACCATTTGCAGCAATAGTAAGCCACTCTGGCCCTGAGGTTTTAGTAAAGGTTAACACGTCACCGTTCGCATCAGAAGCGTCTGCCACAAGATTGCCGGAATAAGGCTGATCCTGAGTCGCTGCCGATTTTACCAGTGGATCATCAAGGAAAACAGGGGCAACAGGCCCGGAAGGTGAATATAACAATTCAATATCATCAATTGCAATATCACCCATATAACCACCAACTGCTGTAGCCCGAAATCTGACTTTTGAAATAACATAAGCACTCAGATCAAGGTCTACTGGAAAATAAGACTCACTGTTGCTATACTGTTGCTGACCTGAAACAGACCAGACATCGTTGATCCATAAACCATCTGATAAAATGTCCACGGATAATGTCCCAATATTGGAACCATACATGTGATATTGAAATTTTAGCAGTATATTTGTATCTGACATTTCCGGACCTTCAAGTATTGCAGTATCACCTGCATTGTATGCAGCACCTGACGATGTTTCAAGGTACATATAATATGTACTTCCACTGGCACCTGTAACCGGTCCTGTCTTGCTTGAAGGGGTTCCGTTTGAATCACGAAGCCAGTCTCTGTTATCACCGGAGCTGACATTTGACCAGTTACCGGTCCCTGATTCAAAATCATCAGAATAAAGCGTAAGGAACGCATGTGCATTACTGCTACACAAAACAATAAAAAATGACATCATGAAAAATAATAAATTACGAAATGAATTCATTTAACCTCCAGTAAGAAATGGTTTATCCTTCTTCCAAAATTAAAGTAAATGGATAAATATCTACATCTAAGTTTCAATTTTTTTGCACCCGAATTTTTTTCTGCTGAATTTCAATCCTAAGATATAGTAATTGTAACAAACGGAACTATTGTATGTGATATAAAAATATTGTACATACAATTTTAATCATATCAGCATGAAAAATAATAAACGGATGGACTGATTATTGTATCGATTGCAATATCAGGTCGTTATGGTTTTTTACCTGTGAATAGCTCAGGCTGAACACAGGGGAATAAAAAGTAGGTCACTCATTAAAATATATCAGGTTAAAGATGAATCCTGAACTTTTCTTTAACACGTATTGCACCTGTCTGTTTCTCCTTTTTATAATAATTGATTAAAGAATGATTCCCCTCTTTTATAAAAATATAACCTCCTTTCAATTGTTGATTTTCTATTTACAGAGTATATCAGAGATTGATGACAGATTAGGTCAATATGATTTCAGTTTTTCATTATTTTTTTAGTTCTTGAGGTATCCGGATCGAAGTCCTGATTATCAAAAAACTGAAAGGGGATGCTTTGTGAATATGTTACGTGGCTCTGCTGTGGAAAGCAGCCGCCATTAGCACGTGAGGGTCCGGGAGCGAAGTGGCTGTTAAGATAAAAAACGGTGTTTTATTAATGTATCATAATTGTTTTCAGGGGAAGGTCCTAAGACGCTGAGTTGTAATTAACGATGCTACAGGCGCAGGTTTTATAAAGACGTTTGCATTTGTGGTCTACCGGATGAAAAACAGAGGATAATTTTGCGTCTGACCTTCTCCATATTCCGTTTGAAAAAAAAATGACCGTGAAGCCTTGAATTATGGCGGCACGGTCATTATTTAGATTATATGACGGTAAGGCTGATTATTTTGCGCTGGCTGCTTTTGAGGAGCCTTTTGCACTGGCTGTTTTTGCAGGGCTGCAAGAAGCAGACAAATACGATTCAGCTTTTACAAAGCTATCGTCAATAGCTTTTTTAAAGTTTTCCTGACTTGTTTTGAGCATATTTTTTAATTCTTCAGGAACAATAGGGGTATTTTTTAATAGAGGTTCTGCCATTTTCTCAGTCTGTTCCTGGATCTGCTGCATTGCATTGTACATATTGTTGAATGCATTTTTCTGGAAACTAATTACCTGAAGTCCTATTTTTGTCGGATCCATATCAGCCATATTGCTCATATCACCCATCTTGCCCATATTGCCCATGTCTTTCATCCAGTTCATTGCGCTCATATCACCCATTAAGTTTTTCATCATGTCCTGCATTTTTTCCTCCTGCCCCGGGAAACCGGGTATTGCTCAATAATCAGCTTTGTACCCGTCTGGCGGGAGTTAATTACAAAACTGACAGGTTAATAGTAATAGTGCAGAAAAATATGCACCGGTTTTTAGTTGTTCGGATAAAATGTATTTGTGAATTTGTTCAATTAATTTCGTAAAGCAAATAACTTGTTACTATTCTGTTGGATAGAATTAAATTTTCATAAAGAGTCTACTATTATTTTTTCAGTCGGTCAAGAAGAATGTTGCAATGCACAAGGTTATTGTTGCTTTTTTAATTTGATTGGGGGGCGTGTTGTAGTAAGATGCTGATATAAAGGGTGATGGTTTTAAAAATGAAGGTCTCGATTCACACTTGGGTTGGTTCTTTTAATCCTAAAAAGCCTCCTTTAATACCGGGCTGGTGGATAGGAAACCTCAATAAAGAGGCATAAAAAGAGGGACGTGTCCCTTTTTTTATTTGCGATATAGAAATCGCAGTTACTAATATGTTTAAATGCACCCGACATTGAATTAAGTTATCAGCCGCAAGGTGCATTGTCAGGTATTAGCAAAGGTGCCTTCCGGGCTATCATTTTATAAAATATCAGAGTGACACGTAGTGACGCTTTAGCGCGAACCGATTCATTGGCTAAAACCTAATTTCTTTTTTTGCTAAATCCCATCAAAAAAACTCAAAATACCTCTTTTTTTAAAATTAAATATCGGGTTAACCATGGCACAGTTGTTGCTCTATAATATTGCTAACAGGGTTTTACAAACGATTTGGGGGGAAGAAAATTAATGCAGAAAACTGTTTTTGTAATTATTATACTATTATTCTGGCTGGTTATATTGATATGCCCAACGAGTGGTCATGCTGATACATCAAAAAAGACGCTGCCTTCGCCAATTACAATTCTTTTAAGTCAGGCAACGTCACTTATTAATGATGGTAAAGCAGGCGAAGCGTTTGAATTGTTAACGCCTTTAGAAAAGGACCTTGCCGGAAATATTGACTATGATTACCTGTTTGGTATTGCAGCACTGGAATCGGGGAATCCTGAAAAAGCCTCATTATCGCTGGAGAGGGTTCTTACGATTAAACCGGGCTTTGCCGGAGCTCGGGTAGATCTTGGGCGTGCTTATTTTGCAATTGGCAGTTATCTAAAAGCCCGGCAGGAGTTTCAAACTGTTTTGAAACAGCCCAAACCACCGCCTCTGGTCAAAACTATTGTCGATAATTATATGGCAATGATCGATGCGCGGTTAACGAAGAAAAAGAACCGGCTGTCCGGGTGGCTTGAAATTTCCGGAGGCTATGATTCCAATGTCAATTATGCAACGGCAGATGAGGTTATACAGGTTCCGGCCCTGCAATCAGTCTCTATCATCCTGTCTGATGACAATACCGAGCAGGATGATAGGTTTGTAAAATGCAGCATCAATATGGGGCTTTTACATGAATTTACACCGGGAGTGCGATCGTATGTGGGGGTAAGTGGTTCCAAACGTTTACTTGCAAATGAAAAAGCGTTTGAAACCGAGGATGCCGGATTACGCACATGGTTCGAGTTTGGTCAAAATACCAATACCTTTCGAATCGGTGCAAGCGCCGGCCTGTCAACCCTGGATGAAAGCGAAAACAGCCGACAGGTTGGCGGAAGCATGGAATGGCGACATACGCTTAATCCGTCTGACGCAATTACCCTGTTCAGTCAGTATGACACCTTTCGCTATCCTGATGTGAAAATCAATAATTTTGATCAATGGGTGGGTGGGGTTTCATGGATGCACTCAATGCCTTTTATGGGCCGGTCAATGTTTGCCGCCAGTGCCTATGGGGGATATTCATTTGAAACTGATAATCGCGCGAATGGTGACAATTCAGTATATGGAGCAAGGCTTGGCTATCACATAAAGCCCTTTTCTAAAATTTCCATACTTGCCGGTATCGGTGGACAATTAAGCGATTATAAAAAAGAGAATGCTGTTTTTCAAAAAAAACGTGAAGACAAGCAGTCGGATGCCAGGCTGGCCTTAACCTGGACACCGCTCAAACGTATTTCGATTGGGGGGATGATCAGCCATATTATTAACGATTCTACGATACCCATTTATGAGTATAAGCGGACTGACGTTTCCGCTGTGATACGGTATTATTTTTTTTAGAAACTTGATGGCGTCGAAAAGTTTCTTATCCAGTTTACCTGGGCAAAGGGGGGTTGTATGCACAATGACCGAAAAATTATATCCAGTTGTTATTTAATCTTTTTCCTGCTTGCAATGTCTGTTGCCTGTGTGAGTTCGTATGGAGACGGTGTTGCTCCGGCAGGCCATACTATTTTTGTTCATAATGCTGTCTGGCGCATTCCGGTCGGTATGACTAAGCAGTCATTACATAAAGGTGATTCTGTATATGAAACAGATATGATTATGACGGGCAGTAACGGGTCTGTGCAACTGATGATGTCTGATGGCGCCTATATTGCCATCCGGCCGAATACCAGTATCCGTCTGGATGTATATCGGTATAACAAAGAAGATGAAGAAGGGATTGGCGAAAGCATTATAACCCTTATCAAAGGGTGCTTTCGCTCTATCACGGGAATGATTGGAAAGCAGAATAATGAAAATTATCGTATAAAGACACCTGTGGCAACTATTGGTATCCGGGGAACCGATCATGAGCCGCTTTATATTCCGGAACCGGAAGAGGGCGAAATACCTATTGGTGAGCCTGGTTTATATGACAAGGTTAATTCCGGGGAGACTTATATTGAAAATGAAGCCGGTATCGTGACGATTTTACCAAATCAGGTAGGGTTTGTTTCGGACCAGACAACGCCGGCAAGTGTAGTAGATACAATTCCGGATGTCTATGACCGGTTTTCTGCGACTATTTCCGAAGACACGGTTGAGTCAACTGATCTGCCAACCACCGAAACATCAATGACAAGTGATGGTTCAGATCTGTTTTCAGGCACGACACCTTTTCTGACAGAGATTATTCCGGATTTACCCGCAATTGAAGAAGAACCGGTAACCCGGTATTCCGGTGTTTTTTCCTGGGCGGATGCAATTACGTACAGTGGTATCACTGGCTTTGGTGCCGACGAAACTGACGTTACCATGGATGATTCCGGAAATTTAACCGGATATCAGCTGTCGTCACTTGATTCGCCCAATCCTGACTGGATACAAAGCGTTCGGCTTGTTAATCCAACCGCAGGAACAAGACAGGCTTCAACTCATTATTCTGAAACCGGCATTGAATACGGCACATGGCAGGCCGATGCTATTGAGCGGATCAGCTACGACGGAACTGTAGAGACTTTTTCACCTGGAAACGGTCTTATCCACTGGATCAAAGGCAGCACCTCTCCCGCTGATTATTTATCTCAGGTTATTACAGGCACTCAGACATATACATTTGATGGCGGTACTACACCTACAAATCAGGACGGTATTGCCGGTACCTTAAACAGTGCGACCCTGTCAGTCGATTTTTCACGTCAGGCTGTAGATGCAACACTTCAACTGAATGTAAACAGCCATGACTGGTCAGCCAGCGCAACGGATATCCCTCTCGACAGAGGCGACTTCACAGCAAGCAACCCATTGCTTATAGTAGAACGGGATGGTTCGGCCAGCCCATCTACCTGGGGGCATCTAAATGGTACATTTGCCGGTGTCGGATTAAATGGTGCATTACTTGGCTATACGCTGGGTGACATATCCATTTCGGAAACCATAAACGGAACCGCCTCATTTTATGCCACGGGACAAAACACGAATACCCCCTATCGGGAGATCGGTATTGCAGGAACAGATTCCAGATCACCCATGCCATCTATCCTGGCGCTGCACTCAGCGTCTGCAAGTGCCAATATCAGTATTGATGGACCTGGACATTTAATCGGATTTGATACAATGCTTCCTGAATATAACACAATGCCATCCGGTGATGCTCAATCACCTGTCCATTTGGATATCGGGGCAGCCACGCTAACCGATACAGGAACAGATAGTGAGTCCGGTGTCATGTGGGGGCGCTGGTCCGGGGCAGTCACCGCCACTGATCGCGTTACAGGGACACTTGCGTCACCGTCGTTTAATCCGCAGGATATCCATTTTATTGCAGGCCCGGAGATGTCAGCGCCTGTTATGCTGCCGATAACCGGTACAAAAAATTACCACTTTGCAGGCGGGACTCAGCCAACGGATAATAATGGGAATATCGGTGTCCTGAACTCGGCTGTTTTATCTGCAGATTTTACGAACATGACTGTCTCTACAGGCATCAACGCAACGGTTGGAACAACGACATTTGATGCATCGTCAGCGGCTACGCCTATTGACGGCGGACGGTATTTTACTGCCACTCACAATGATTCTTTGAGTCTCTCCTGTACGGGTGCAGGTTCGGGTACTATCAATACAGGCGTTATTTCGGGTTCATTTTACGGAGAGCATGGCGAAAGTGCCGGAGCTGCCTATTCGTTCAATACGACAGATGGTGGCAGTATTAATACGACAGTTTCGGGGGCAGCGGCATTTAAGTAGTGCTGGAAATAAAATAATGATTGTGTGAAAAACCATTGGGTATTGGGTCTGTTGAAAGTAACTCATTTCAAAACCCAATATCCAACACCTGTAACTTTTTTTACGCATTAACTTTGGGAAAATTAAAATGTAAAGACACCATCCCAGTTTTCTTCAGGAGGATTGGACTGAAACTGGTGAATGCGGAGAAGGAATACAGCGTATAATTGAGGGTTATCAGCTTGCTTCCGTAATGTCAAAAAATGTTGCCTGGCAGCATCCCACTCCTGATTTCGATAGTGCATAAGGGCTTTAACAAAAGTCTCTCTCTCTTCTAATGTAATGACACCCGTGCTTGTTAAAATATCAAGGGGTGCAACAATTGTCACCGACTCGGCTTTTCCTTTTACCCTGACCCTGTCTATTTCCTGAAAAACAACGCCTTCTACTTTATTCATTGTGAATTCACTGACAACAATCGGGGTATGATATACTTTGGAAAGCCCGGTAAGCCGTGCCCCGAGATTGACTGCATCCCCTAATACGGTGTAGGCCATTCGGTATTCCGATCCCATGTTCCCCACACTCATGGTGCCTGTATTGATGCCAATGCCAATTTCGATCTGAGGCCAGTTTTGCTTTTTTAAACGTTGATGAAGGTTGGGAAGTTCAGCTATCATTTCAAGGGCGGTCTCAAGTGCATGGTGAGCATGGCGTTCATCCGGCAGGGGGGCGCCCCAGAAGGCCATAATTTCGTCACCAATATATTTGTCGATAGTGCCTCTGTGTTTGTAGATAATCTGAGTCAAAAATGTAAATATTTCATTCATAAACCGGGTCAGTTGTCTGGGATCCATATTTTCCGATATTGTTGTAAAGTTACGAATGTCTGCAAAAAGGACGGTCATTTCACGGCTTTCACCTGACATTCCATAATCAGAGGGGCTTTCACTCATTTCTTTAACAAGTTCCGGCGGAACATACTGGACAAATATTTTTGAGATTTGTTTTTTCCCATGCGCTTCTTTGAAAAAGCCATAGGACATATTAAAGACAAACAGTGTAAAAACTAAAAACAGAACAGATGATATCCCCACTACCAGATTGTGGTTTTCCCATAGATAAAAATTAACCCAGAGAGAGACTCCCGTAATAATTAAAGCGCTGATTAAGGCCCCTAATGGCGATAACCGGTAAAACAGAAATGATATAATAATGCCCACAAGTATAAGGAAAACAAATTCAATGCCTAATACATAACCGGGTTTATGCTTAATTGTCTGATCAAGAATTCCGGATATCAGGTTTGCATGGATTTCGATTCCCGGATATACGTTTTGTACGGGGGTTGAACGGAGATCTTTTAATCCTGGTGTGGTACTGCCAATAAGAACAATACTGCCCTGAAGAAGCTCAGGTTCTGCTTTACGGGTAAGAATGTCAACTGCTGAAATATAGGGGAAGCTTCCCTGACGGCCCCGATAGGGGATTAAAGCAGCCCCTTTCTCATCCACGGGTATTTGTAAACTACCGAATTTCAGCCCCTCGAGCCCGAATGATGACGCCTCCTTTTCACCGGGTGCAATCTCAAAAGTCAACGCCGGAGAGCCAATAAGCAGGCGGGCAACAGCAAGTGAAAGTGACTCATATAATTTCCCGTTATATTGTTGAACCATGGCAGCACGCCGAAACATACCATCAGAATCCACCATCGGATTGTCGAAATATCCGCCGCCTGCTGCGCTGCTGTTCAGTTGCTTAAGATTACCGATATACCCGCGGGTATTCACAATGGGAAGGTTTTTAAACCGGGAATCATTCAAGTCCAATACAGGCTCCGGTAAACTGCCCACAGCCATGGTATTCTGATTTTGCCATATTGGCTGGAAGTAATAGCCGAGTATAACCTGACGGGATTTTAAACTCCTGGCAAAGACATAGTCCCTTTCAAGAGAAGGGCGTACTTTATTTAAGGCTTTGATAAATGTCTGATTATCTTTAAATGTATTTTCAGCAAGTGAATTTAAAAATTTTAAGCCGGAGCTTTCATCCATCTCCGCAAAAACCATATCAAACCCGACAATGTTCGTATCATAATGATCAAACAGGGTGTCCACCATTTCCGCTAAACGATCTCTTCCCCAGGGCCATCTGCCTTCTGCTGCAAGGCTTTTTTCATCAATATCAACAATGACAATGCGGGAATCTACAGTCTCCGGCATCGTCACCATCAGTCTGAAATCATAGATGAAATTTTCAATCGGATCGATAAGGGGTAAATAGAAAATACCGGACAGGTGTAATAAAAAGATCAATACAATGCCAAGGCTTAAGGCGATACGTACCAGGCCCGGATGAAGCGTTATTTTAATTAATGATAATTTTTTAAGTTGATGACCGGCTATTTTCAGGGGGTTCAATTGAGGGTTACCTTTCCGTTTCTAACCCGGATATTTTATGGAAGAGATATTTACAGGTAAATATCCGGGCTGAAATGAGCTTTTCGAATACGCAATGACGTGAGTTGCTATAACGCTATTGCTTTTATTTGCATTCAGCGCATATGGCATATACCGTTAATGATATGTTTCTGGTATAGGCAGATTGATTTGTATATTTAATTGTCCATCCGCTCCCGGAGGCCATTGGGTATGACTCTGACAACAGATCTCCATTATAGTCTGATTTTCCGCCACCACCTAACACTTTTTTCCCGGATGGACATATTGCTGACAGTGCATATGAATTGCCACCAAATGCAAGAAGTGTCGTATGCGCGATGTCCGAGACAATAGCATAGCCGGATATTCCCGGATCCCCTGTATCGCCCTTTGCTCCCTCGGGCCCCTGCTGCCCGGTATCACCTTTGTTGCCTTTTGCACCTGACGGACCCTGGATGCCTGTCTCACCAACGGGGCCTTGTATCCCGATGAGACCGGCTATGCCCTGAGGTCCGATATCGCCAGTGATTCCCTGAAGACCTGTTTCACCTTTAGGCCCTTGAATGCCGATGGGACCGGCTATGCCCTGTGGACCAACATCGCCAGTATTACCTTTTTCTCCTGTGATTCCCTGAAGACCAGTTTCACCCTTAGGCCCTTGAATGCCGATAGGACCGGCTATGCCCTGTGGACCAACATCGCCAGTATTACCTTTTTCTCCTGTTATTCCCTGAAGTCCTGTTTCACCCTTGAGGCCTTGAATGCCGATGGGACCAGCTATACCCTGAGGTCCGGTATCGCCAGTGTCACCTTTTTCTCCTGTGGTTCCCTGAAGTCCTGTTTCACCCTTGAGGCCTTGGATGCCGATGGGGCCAGCTATACCCTGAGGTCCGGTATCGCCGGTATCGCCGGTATCGCCGGTGTCACCTTTTTCTCCTGTGGTTCCCTGAAGTCCTGTTTCACCCTTGAGGCCTTGGATGC
>JQIA01001189.1_pt1 | contig 14030 bp, 8 predicted proteins | sample 811431 | NCBI WGS metagenome assembly JQIA01 (sample SAMN02998118, study PRJNA258478) | marine sediment metagenome | biome: marine; feature: seafloor; material: sediment; isolation source: oil-polluted sediment collected from 3 locations (0.5 km, 0.7 km and 0.9 km)... | place: USA: Gulf of Mexico ... | reverse complement strand
GAGCCGGCAACCCCCATCATCACAGGTGTGCAGTTTACCGTTTTTACATAAAAATTTGAAGCGAAAATCTTTTTATCTGCAACCAGCCTTGCATTCAATTCCGCTGTGATTTTAAGATTGATTGCCATGTTGCAGTCCTCTTCTTTTTCACCTTTTTTGACAATATAAGGTACAACAGGTTTACCTGACAGAGTTTTTGCTATTTCAACAACTCTACCTGCCTCCTCCAAGGTTTTACAGTGGCCGACAACGAATGGAAACCCAAAATAGCACTGAACTGAGATATCAAGAACTTTTGTAACATCATCAGCTAAAATATCCGTCATGATAAGAGTCGTCAGCTTTTTATCTTTTATGATGTGGCTAATACTCCGTTCATCAACAGCTGTCTGATAAGCTATCTTGATACTTTCTCTTATGGCAGAGCCAGCCGTACAACCAGATAGTGTTAGAGATATTAAAATGAATGAGATGAAAAATAAATGTTTCATATCTTTTATTATTACGATTGTTTATTAATGATTAAGAATAATAACATTAAATCAGATCTATTTAAACGTTTTTAGGTAGAAATTTTTTTGATGTACTGAACAGGTGAGTTGTGGTGTTTTATATATAAATGTTTTGGCGTGTAAATAAAAAAGCCGGGGTTTGAAACCCCGGCTTTTTCAATTATTTAATTAGAAATCAGCATTGTTTCAGGATCAACATAAAGCTGTTCAGCATTATCTGATTCTCCGATAAGAACCTTAAGGTTAATCTTCTCATCTTCAGGTAGAATCTGAATAGCTGCCTCAAAAAGGTCAGCCACACCAGTCAGCTGAATTGGTAAACCATTCGTATCAGGGGCTTCATGTCTGTGTGTTTTTACAGTAAACCAGACATTTATATTATTTTTCTCTGCAAATGCTTTTAATTCTTCAATAGTTTGTTTTTCTGCATTTTCAAAAGGAAAACCATCAATGATCACTGTTTCAGGAGTGAAAATATCCTGTTCACTGAGATCTGAGAGTCTTTCTTCAAGTCTTGCGATACTGAAACCATCAAGTTGCAGGGTCATTATGAATCTGTTCATAACGATTTTATCCCACGCTGAAGATGCATGTTCAATATTATTTTTTTTGGCAAGGTTGTTAAACATTTCCTGATACCAAACGTTTACTTTATTAACAGGCTCATCAAGGCTGATATGAAGCACTTTTTTACCTTGTGTCATTGCGAAAATTGCAAGTTGAACAATCAGCGAAGTCTTTCCGATACCTGCACGTGCGAGAACAGCTCCGAACTCACCTTTTGAGATGATTTCATCTTTTTTAAATCCTAACATCTTTAGAGGATTCTCTAACTTTAATATATTATCTGACATGTTGTATCCTTTTCAAAATTTATTAAATATTAAGATTTTTCTTTTTCTTCTTTTTCTTTTTTAAATTTTTCGACCAGATCTTCTGATATCGATTGTGGTACCTGTTTGTAACTACTGAATTCCATAGTGAACTGAGCCTTACCCTGGGTGCTTGAACGTAGAATAGTTGAAAAACCAAACATCTCAGAAAGAGGAACGTTAGCTTCGATCCGGGACATAACACCTTCGTCCTGAGATCCCTGAATCATACCTCTTCTCTGGTTAATCAGCCCCATACAGTTTCCATTGAATTCATTCGGGGTTTCAATTTCAACTTTCATAATTGGCTCATGAATAACCGGTTTTGCTCTAAGATAAGCGTCTTTAAAAGCCCCTCTGGCTGCAGCCTGGAAAGCCATTTCTGATGAGTCAACTGAATGAGCAGCACCATCATCAATTGTAACCTTTATTCCGGTTACAGGGAATTCCATTTTAGGGCCTTTAACCAATCCACTTTCAAACCCTTTCTGACAGGAAGAAATAAACTGAGTTGGAATTTTACCACCGGTAATGCTATTTACAAATTCAAACAGCTCGTCTTCAAGAGGTTCCATGAAGCCTGCAATACGTCCATACTGACCAGAACCACCAGTCTGTTTTTTATGCGTATAGTTAAAATCAGCCCGTCTTGTAATTGTCTCTCTATATGCGACTCTTGGTTTTCCTGTCTCAACTTCAGCACTATATTCTCTTAGCATTCTTTCTACATATACTTCAAGGTGAAGTTCGCCCATACCTTCAATAATTGTTTCGTTTGTTTCATGATCAACATAAGTTCTGAATGTAGGGTCTTCTTTTGTAAAACGTGATAACGCTTTTGACATGTTGATCTGTGCTTTATTGTCTTTTGGTACAATAGCCAAAGAGATAACAGGTTCAGGCACGAACATAGACAGCATGGAAAGATTGATAGCCGGATCGGTAAATGTATCACCTGATGAACATTCAACCCCGAAAAGCGCGCCGATGTATCCTGCCTTGATTTCATCGATGTCTTCCATCTGAGATGAATGCATTCTTACAAGACGACCAACTTTAATTTTTCGTCCTGTTCTACTGTTGATTACTGTATCACCTTTTTTAAGGCTACCCTGATATACTCTAATATAGGTTAACTGGCCATATTGTCCATCTTCAAGCTTAAAAGCCAAAGCAACAGTTTTTGATTCAAAAGAATTTTCGAGTATAATAGGTGCTTCTTCGTTATCCATATCAAGCGCTTCATTTGGAACGTCGTATGGTGCTGGCAGATAGCTGTTTACAGCATCGAGTAGTGGTTGCACACCTTTGTTTTTATATGCAGAACCCATAAAAACCGGAGTAAGCTCACGGGCAATAGTTCCATTTTTAACAGCTTCAACAATCAGCTCAGTTGTAATTTCAGCTTCTTCAAGAATAGCTTCTGTTAGGTCATCAGAGAATAAAGAAACATTGTCTATCAACTCTTCACGCATTGTCTGTGCTTCTTCAAGTAGCTCTGCAGGAATTTCTTCGTAACGAATTTCCTCACCATTATCGCCATCAAAGTATATTGCCTTCATATCCAGAAGATCAACCACACCTTCGTGTTTATCTTCAAGACCGATTGGCATTTGCATTGCTACAGTGTTGTGACCCAGTTTCTCTTTTAACTGCCCGATAACTCTCGTAGGAGATGCACCGCTTCTATCACATTTATTAATAAATGCGATACAGGGGACTTTATACCTTTTCATCTGGGCATCAACTGTTATTGACTGTGACTGAACACCGGAAACTGAGCATAGCACAAGAACCGCACCGTCAAGAACCCTTAGTGAACGTTCAACTTCAATTGTAAAGTCAACGTGACCAGGGGTATCAATAATGTTAATTTCGTGTTTTTTCCATTCACAGAATGTAGCCGCTGAAGCGATCGTGATGCCACGTTCTTTTTCAAGTTCCATGGAGTCCATTACGGCCCCAACCCCATCTTTACCTTTAACATCGTGGATTGCGTGAATTCTGTCAGTGTAGAAAAGGATTCTTTCTGTAAGAGTGGTTTTGCCCGAGTCAATATGGGCGCTAATCCCAATGTTTCTTACATGTGATAGTTCTGTGTTCATAGTGTGTCCTTAATCAAAAAAATATAATTAGTATGACAAACCGCTACGCTCAGTTTTAAGGTAACACTGTTGTGCAGCGAAAAATTTTCAGAATGTTCATGGAATTCCGAATTTTGCTAAGGAAATCACATGGTGCTAACTGAAATTAACAAGCTTGGCAATATACATTTGCGAGGTATTAATGTCAATACGATAATCGTAAAAAAGAGAAAAAAGGGCTAAAAATAACAATAAAGAGGCATTATATTATTATTTTTGTCTTGTTTCAATAAAAAATTTAATTTTTCGTAAGAGAAAAGTATCCGCGGGTAAAAAGACCGCGATAGTTTTTTTTACCCCGTATAAAGATAAAGTGTTTTCCCTTAAAAGAATCCCATCGAACCGTCAACTTTTTTAGCTACGGGCATAGACTGACTAAACTCAAAGTCTTTCTGGCTCCTGTCAGCCATTTTGTCTTCAAATTCAGATTTATCAATATTCATCAAAATTTTATAAGCATTGTATTTTGTTTTAATAAAATGAATGTCAAAGGGTGATTGGCTGTTCTTCTCTCTGAATATACGAACTCCCGGTATATTGTCATTTGAGATGTATTCACTCTCCATATTTATCAGTAACGGCTCAATATCTGTTTTGTTCTGCCATGGAATGCAGGCACCTTTCATGTTCAACTCGGGATCCATAATAGACCTTACTTTTTCAGTAACGCCTCCAACGGCGAGAATAATATCGCCTGTTAATGATCCTGTTATACCATATCGCTGACATACAGGTTGCTTAATATAGTCACTTATCAGGGCGACATCCATAGCAATTGACGCACTGTCTCCTTCAACACCACCATGAGCCTGGATATATTCTATATGCATTTCATAGCCTATGTATGGAGCTTTTATTTTGCGGAATGTTTTTTTAATGGAAGCACGGACATTTTGTGACGCAGATTTTGCGATATCACCAATTTTTCCTGAAGCAGCAACAGTATCAGCGCCTCCAGGGTTTATCTGGCAGTGAATCGGCAGCGGTTGACCGAACATTTGACCACTTGATTGTGACGAAATAACAGCGAGTCCCACAACATAACCGATAGAATCCGTTAAAGATGTTATATATCGTTTCAAATCTTTTTTATGTTTAATCGCCTCTTTAGAAAGAGAACCTTCGAGGCTGATATGGTCATCGAGAGCTTTTTTGACATGTATGGCATCAACAAATGGTGCATTTTCGAGAATTGCCTCATGTTCGGCTGTTTTTATAATACCGTTGATCGGTCTTAAAAGAGTACTTAATTTCCCATCTGATGCCCGGCATCTCAATTCCTTGATAATTTCTGTAACGGCAGCTTTAGTGAAATCACGGGCTTCAAGCTTGTAGTCCGGTGGGAGTTTCTTCCCAAAAATCTGCTCACTACGTTTTTTTACACCCTCATATCCTTCGGCTTCAATAACCTCACCCCAGGTGGTTTGAAAGTCTTTTTCTATGTCGATAATTTCCTGTTTGATGTACTGAGCTACCTGTGCAACTGTTTCAGATGATTCAAGAACGCTGCTGTCCATTTGGATTATTTCACCTTTATCCTCAATTCTTGAAAGAAAGGCACCATCCCCTTCTTTTTGAAGAAATGCCAGGGTGTCGTGGTTACAGCATGCAATAATTATGTTTTCTGCCTTTAGCGGGTTTTCAGCTCTGTCTGCAGCCCCGCTCCCAGTATTTTTACCGCCCTCCAATATATATTCCTTGTTTTGCATGATTTCCAGAAAACTAGACATGTAACCTGCGTTTACAAGGGTTTTCAACTCATCAATATAGATAATAGGTGATTTTGCATGGGCACCAAGGTAAGTTCTTTTATGAATCGGGGTTTGAAGATTCCCTGATTGGTAAGGATCATGCCTGAAACCTCCTTTCATATTTCTCGAATCAGGCTCAGAGACACACACCATTAAATCTTTATCTTTTCTCGGGTCATATAAAATTTCAGGAATCATATCGCCCAGGTGTTTTACTTCATTTTTTCTTCCGGCCAAAGTCTCCTGCTGAATTTTTTCCTGAACGGTATGATTATTTGCCTGCATAAACATAAAAATGGCCCCCATACCTGTCAGCCCTGTTATAACAAAGGCTTGGGGATAGAAGATACCTAAAGCAATACTCATCAGGGAAAGTGCAAAAAGTATATTTCTGATTTTTAAGACTGATTTGATCTGTTCTTTTAGAGAAAAGGGTTCAACATTATTTTTTGCAATTTCTATATTTTCTGATATTTTTTCAATCTGGTCTTCTATCGTTTCAGGAACACCATAAGCAAAGCGTACGTGATTATCGTCTTTTCCAGGATATGCGACAATAGCTTCCTTGGGCCTTATATAATCACCCAATGAAGCATCTAACACCTCCTGAAACATATTTGCGAGTAATGATTTACCAGTACCGGGACGGCCCACCATAAGCATGTGTCCCTTATTTTGTGCAATTTTTCTTATGGAATTTTTAGCCTTGGATTGAAAAATTACTTTTTCAATCGGGTCATCCGGTACTTTGATCTCAGAAGTATCTTCAAAATAATTTAAGCTCATTTTTAATTTTTCAGGGTACTCAAGAAGTTCATTAACTTCAGTGTAATCATTTTCAGTATAATCGTTATTCATCCTGACACCCCCGCATTGAATCTAATAAATAATATTTACCGGAATCTGATACAGGTGCCTGTCTGCTGATTTCTGAAAACAGATCAGGAATTTGTTTTTTGATCGGCTCAAGAGCTTTAACAGCATGCATAACTGAAATATTTGTATGCATTTTTTCTATTCCACCTTCGGATTGAGGTACATAGTTGAATGATATTACCTGTTGCTGATTGTTTAGAGTATCTGCGATAAACGTTTTCTTTTCAGGCGGCAGATTGCTGACGCTGCTGTTAGAATGGAAAATTTTTGGCAGATGCGTATTCGTATAAGCAAATTCAAGCTGCTTTGTGAAGAAAAGTTTAAATGGTTTAGCTTCATTTTTCAGGCAAAGCTCTACCGCTTCATATAGCTTGCTGTTTGTTTCAAGTGATTGCTGGAACAATTGCATGCAGTGGACGAGCTTGGCTTCAGAGACTATGAACCTCGATTCTTTATCCTTGCCAAGTACGCAAAAACAGGCTTTACCACTTTTATAAAAACGTATAATTCTGTGTTCCTTAGACGGGTTGTATGAGTTGAAATTAAAGCCCCGTAATTCGAATAGCCCCTTTGAAAGATAGGATCTTTTCATTGTAATATTAACATCGGTCAGTAAATTTGTTGTCATGTAATTGAGTTTATCATTTACTGTACCCTGGAGATCAAGTTGGTAACGGTTACCTACAAGATCTTCGCAAACACCTGTTATTTCGTGCACCCGACTGATATCAAGCTGGTAAAGCATTCTCAGTAGTGAATCATAAGGTTTTAAGGCAGTGTAAATATTCTTAAAATGATTTTCAAGATTCGGATCTCTGAACGTGTATGATTTAACATGAGAAGATGAGATAAACTCTCGGGTTAAGTCAGTCGAAGTTGTAGAATCTTCAGATTTTTTAAAGAAAAAGTCTTTTATTTTATCCTTTATTTTTCTTTGCTTCGATTTTTTCAGTGTAATGTTGCAGCCGATCAGTCGGTCTTTTATGATAATTGGATTCGGATTAAGGAGATACCACCCTAATTCGGAAAGACTGTATTCTTTGAAAGGTCCTGAAATATTTTTATCATTCATCGACTTTAAAGTGTTGTCAGAAGACTCTCTATCTTTTATGACCCAGATTTTTCTTCTGTGTTTCGATGTCTCATTTGTAGCCATTATTAAAGCCCTTGTTTTATATTTTTTACTGCCTTGTTTTTAGCTCATTTTTCCACACAATTTGAAATGGAGCAAGTGATTTATCATATCAATTCACTGTGTTTTAAATTGTTTTTTGGCAATGGATGTGCCAGAGCGCCTTTTAGCTGTTGAATCGATATTCAATAGAATGAAATAGTTGGAAAATGAATAAACAGATTAAATTTACATGACTTTCCAAATGATAGTTATCTTCAGATAGAAAATAACAGATATTGCGTAATTCCGGTCCAATACGCTTGCGTTGATTGTATTTTCCAATGAAGACAATTTGTCTGAATTTATAGGACAAGACTTCGTAAGTCAGGAAAAAAGACAAGGTGCCAATGAAAATCAATAGATGACAGTTTTGCTCTTAATGTGATAACCTCTCATTTTTACTTTCTTTTAAGTCCGGCTAATATAGAAAATACAGGAATCTGCAATGTACCGTGAAAATTATAAAACATCCCTTGAGTCAGAGCTTGTAGAAATAGTAAAGACAAAACTCTCACCTATTGCACTGAAATATGGTTACAGCGAGACTGATCTCGATTCAGATATTGCTTGGGCACCGGTTGTTCTAATCCTTGGTAATTATTCTTCCGGGAAATCGACCCTTATAAATGAATATCTTGGAGGCAAAATTCAGGAAACGGGGCAGGCCCCAACAGATGACTCTTTTACTGTTCTTATTGGTGATGATAATTATGATGAACCGGTAGGGGTAGTTGAAGAGCATGACGGTAGATATCTTCTGAATGACCCTGAATATCCTTTTGAAAAACTAAAAAAATATGGACAAAGATTCGCATCACATATCTGTTTGAAAAAAGTGAATTCTCCCTTTTTAAAGGACATCGTATTGATCGATACGCCAGGGATGCTTGATAGTGTCTCTGAAAATGACAGAGGTTATAACTATCAGGAGGTTATCGGAGACCTTGCACGCATTTCAGATTTGATTCTGGTGCTTTTTGACCCCCACAAAGCGGGAACAGTTCAGGAGACATATGTAGCTTTAAGAGAGACACTTCCGGCAAATACCTTTGAAGAACGTGTTTTTTTTGTGCTTAACCGAATTGATGAATGCTCATCGATGGCAGATCTTCTCGAAGTATACGGGACGCTCTGCTGGAACCTTTCACAAATGACTGGTAGAAAAGACATACCGACGATTCACCTGACATATTCAAAAGGAATTTCAGATTCACAGAATAAGTCTGAGTACCTGATGCACCTCGATAATCAGCGTGAAAAGCTTAAGAACGCTATTTTAAAAGCACCGGATTTCAGACTGGAGCATCTGGCAACATTCGTAGAATCACATTCTGAAAATCTAAATCATCTTATTGAGGCGCTTATCAGTTATAGAAAAAACCTTAGACGCTTTAATATGAAGTTTTCTATTATGGCTTTTATTAGTTTTTTTCTGGCTGGTGGCTCGGCTCTTCTTGGAACACAAGCTTCAGGAATTTCGGTAGCCTCTCTGGCGGTAGAACTTCAGGGTTTTGCTATCGGTTCTTTTTTACTTGTTTACCTTTTATGTATAGCTGGAATTAAGAGAGTTTACAAAAAAAGATTTCACAGGAATCAGCTGGAACAACTTGACGAACTTACGGTTCTTGAAAATCAAAGGCGGAAGGATAGCTGGAATGCTGTTAAAGGATATTTAAAAAACTATCTTGAGCAGTACAAAGGAGTATTCTCAATCAGGCACATGAAAAAAGATTACGCGAAGGTTTTGGAAGTGGCAACTGCAGGTGTAAAAGATATACGCGAAGCTCTGAAAGAACTCACCACTATTCCTGAAGACAGTATTGGTGATGATGTTGAAGAAGAATTAGTTGATGATCTCGTAAAAAGTATTTAGATGGGGCTTTTTACGACGCCAACAATTTTAGATTCATTGCTCAGGTGAGCAACAACCTGAACAATGAATCAGCCATTGGTTAACTAAACTTAAGATCTTTTCTGGAGTTCTTCTTTTCTTAAATCTTTTCTAAGAATTTTACCTACATTTGTTTTTGGCAGCTCATTCCGGAACTCTATCTCAGTAGGTAGTTTATATTTCGCAAGATGTTTTTCACAGAATTCAATCAGCTCTTTAGCAGTCGCGGTTTCACTCTCTTTAAGGACAATAAATGCTTTGACTGCTTCACCTCGATGTTTATGTGGTACTCCTATTGAGCAGGCTTCCATCACTTTTGGATGCTCATAAAGTACCTCTTCAATATCTCTTGGGTATACATTGTAACCACCAGAAATAATCATGTCTTTGATTCTATCAACAATATAGAAATAACCATCTTCATCCATTTTAGCAATATCGCCGGTATGGAGCCAACCGTCTCTAATGGTTTCTGCAGTTGCATCTGGTCTGTTGTGATACCCTTTCATGACCTGTGGTCCTTTCACAAGAAGTTCACCTTCAACACCTATCGGCATTTCTTTTGTACCCGTTTCAATATCGACAATTTTTGCGATTGTGTCAGGCACAGGAATACCAACGCTGCCAACCTTTCGTTTTGCAGGATTAAACGGATTCATGTGAGTAACAGGACAGGTTTCAGTCATGCCGAATCCCTCAACAATGACGCCACCTGAAATATCTTCAAATTCTTTAATAACCTCGATTGGCAAAGGAGCACTGCCTGAAAAACATCCTTTAATGCACGATAAATCAGTTTTTTTAATATCCGGGTGGGCAAGCATTCCGATGAACATTGTCGGTACCAGAGGTGCAAATGAAGGCTTGAATTTTCTAAATGCTTCAAGTAGTTGTTCAGGCTGTGGCTTTGGAACCAGAATATTTCCCCAGCCTTTTGCGACCGTGTAGTTCATTGCTGTTGTCAGGCCAAAAATATGAAAAAAGGGAAGGGCGCTTAACGTCTTTTCCACACCATCTTTCAGGCTTGGAAACCATGAATTTGCCTGTTGAAGTTGCTTGCTTAAATTTGAGTGTGTCAGCATAACGCCTTTTGAAACACCAGTCGTACCACCGGTATACTGATACATTGCAACATCGTCCCACTCAAGTTTTGCTTCCGGCGCACTAGCGGGGTATTTTTTCATTATCTCTTTCCACTTGTATACTTCAGATGCTGGTTTAACATCTGCGGCCAGCTTTTTTTTCTTTGCAACAAGAGGAAATAATAAACTTTTCGGGAAGGGTAGATAGTCACCAATTGATGTATAGATAATCTGTTTGATTGAAGTCTTTTTCCTGAGGTCAATCATCCGGTTGCATAGAAGATCAAGGGTGACAAGAACTTTAGAATTTGAATCATTGAACTGATGTTCCAATTCACGATCCGTATAGAGAGGGTTATTCATTACCGTAACAGCACCGATTTTTAACAATGCGTAGTAAGCGGCAACACAGGGGATAACATTTGGAAGCAACAATGCAACGCTATCGCCTTTTGTTATGCCGAAGTCAATAAAACATGCGGCCATTTTATCAACCATTGTGTTTAGCTGGGAATACGTTACTTCATACCCCATGAATGATAAAGCCATGTTATCAGGATATTTTGCAACTGACTCTTTAAGATTTTCAGTGAGAAATCGTTCCTGATAGTTGATTGTTTCAGGCACATCATCCTCGTAAAATTTTAACCATATCTTTTCCATATACGGGCTTTTTTCAGTCACAGCAAAACCTCCTTTAATTTTGGGATAATAGATGAGGGCTGCATTGACTTTTTTATGGCCCCTTCTACCATAAGCACGTCAAACACAACTCCCCTGTATAAACAGCAATATGTAAATTGTGTTTTTATAATACAAAGATATCCAACCGTCTCAATAGTACAGACGCCAAAAATACCTGATAAGACAAAGTTCTTTTTTAAAAAAAACTAACAATAATAAATAACAAAAAAAATTAAAACGGTAAGGCTTGTATGTAGTATATGCTTTATTTTCAGCTTGTTAAAGAAATGCTGAATTTGGAACTGTGATTAGTTCATATGAAACATTTTTCTCAAAGTCAAGGGGTTTTTTGTTTAACGATCGGTATAATATCTGGATATCATTTCAGATGTAGTGATATCCTATATGATCCGAAAAATCATAAATAATTGTAACGGCAATATTTATGTTTTTATATCTCTTTCTTAACGGAGTGGACGACAGATTTCATAAATTTATTGCTCTCTTCTAACCCCTGAGTACAAAAATCACCCAAGAATGATTTTATATCACCCAGATACCCAACTGCTTTTTCATTGTTGTTTGACAACAGGGCTTCCTTGCCTTCCTCAAGAGATTCGAGGAATATTTTTAATACATCATCAACATGCTTGTTATCACCAACTAAAGTTGAGTATAAATGTGGATCCTGAGCAAACAGTCTGCCGATCAGGTTATTTTTGAGTTTGAAAATGGGTGTTGAATACGGGCCGGCTTTTGAAGGAGACATATCAAGCTTCTGCAGTGTTCTGCCCATGGTAATTGTAAGAAGGTGGGTGAGACCCTGCGCAACAGCCATAGTTCTGTCATGATCAACAGGATCCATTGTTGATACAACAGCTTTTTCATTTTTAAACTCTGTTTCTATCCACTTGAGCCATTTCTCTCCTCTACCGGGGCATAAAATGATATTCTGTCCTTCAAGAGAATGTGTGAAAGGTCCAAACATGGGATGTGTTCCGACTACTTCTGCCTTTGTATGCTGAACCATTGATTTAACAACATCTTCTTTTAAAGAGCAAAAGTCCATTAGGGCCTTATCTTCAGAAATATGTGGGCCAATTTCTTTACAAATGTCGTCTACAGATGAAACAGGAACGCTTAAAATAATGACATCACTTTGCATTGTCAGTTCAATATAGGTAAGTTCTGTGGAACGACCCGCTATTAAAACATTGTGACCGGCATTTAGGAAAACCTTTTCAAAAAGTCTGCCCATGCCACCCGTACCACCGATAATCCCTATTGTAACTTTTTTCATAAAAATGCCTTTATCACTATTAATGTTAAATCTGATGCTCTCGTAAAAAGTATTAAGATGGCTAAGGAAAAGGTTCCATATACAAGCTTTAGTGATTGGCCAGGCTTGAAGTAGTACATATGGTACGTCAAAAGTCTGGTCAGGCACTAAACGCAGTAGATGGGACTTTTTACGACGCCATCAAATCTGTTTTGATATTGCCTTTTGCCTCAGGAGGTGATCCGTAAGAACGATTGCCATCATCGATTCACATACAACATTTATTCTTGGTATCGGTGAAATGTCATGTCGCCCTTTTGTTGAAATTGTTGTTGGATTATTCTCTTTATCAACAGTGTCCTGATCAATCGAAAGAGACGGAATCGGTTTGACTGCAAGCCTGACAACAATTGTGTCACCATTAGAAATCCCTGCAAGTATTCCGCCTGCATTATTTGTTCTGAAACCTTCAGGCGTAATCGGGTCATTATTCTGAAGGCCTGTCATTCTTGCAGCCTCAAAGCCAGAACCAATTTCAACACCTTTTACAGAACCGATACTCATCATTGCTTTTGCAAGTTCAGCGTCGAGTTTATCAAAAACCGGCTCCCCTAATCCTGCGGGTGTTCCTGTCGCCAATACTTCCACGACACCACCAAGAGAATCCCCTTGTTTTTTAACCTCTTGAACCCTTTGCTCCATTTTTTCTGCCGCATCTTTATCAGGGCAATAGTACATATTGTTTGATATTTCAGAAAAATCTCTTTTTGTTGCTGCAACGCCACCAAGCTCAGTCGTGTAGGCTTTTATTTCAACATTTTCCTGCTTTAAAATTTCATTTGCAACGGCGCCTGCAGCTACTCTGGCAACAGTTTCACGGGCCGATGATCGGCCGCCACCTCGCCAGTCTCTATGGCCATACTTTGCCTGATAGGTGATGTCACCGTGACCGGGTCTGAATAGCTGGGCATTATCTTTATAATCTCTCGATTTTGCATCCTTGTTATGTACCATGATCATAATCGGTGTGCCTGTTGTTTTATCTTCAAAAACACCAGACATGATAACAGCAAGATCGGGTTCTTTTCTGTTGGTACTGGTTGCAACACTGCCTGGTTTTCTTCGATCAAGCATTGTCTGAATGATCTCTTCAGTCAATGTGATCCCGGGAGGGCAGCCGTCAATAATAACGCCCACACCTTTGCCATGAGATTCTCCCCAGGTTGTAATTCTAAAAAGTTTTCCAAATGAACTTCCAGGCATTTTTTATTTCCTGTATCGGGTTATAATTGACATTTTCAGCCAATTGTTTTGTTATTTAAAAATTGATGATCTCGTAAAAAGTATTAAGATGGCTAAGGAAAAGGTTCCATATACAAGATTTAGTGATTGGCCAGGCTTGAAGTAGTGCATATGGTACATCAAAAGTCTGGTTAATCACTAAAGCGCAGTAGATGGGGCTTTTTACGACGCCATCAAAATTTCCTGACAAATTTCATCAATGCTTGCTTTGTCTGTCTCAACAGTAAAATCCATTGCATTCTCATATAGTGGCGTTCTGAAATCAAGTGTTTCTTTGATCTCTTTTATAACGCCCTTATCAGTGAGAGCTGGTCTTTGGTCATCAGATTTAACATCAGCAGTGAGTCGTTCTGCTATTGTTTCAACGGACGCTTTCAGCCAGATGACAGAACCAGCCTTTTTCATAGCTGCAATATTTTCTTCACGTAAAATAACTCCGCCACCCGTTGCAATAATATGATTT
>JQIA01001187.1_pt1 | contig 14041 bp, 12 predicted proteins | sample 811431 | NCBI WGS metagenome assembly JQIA01 (sample SAMN02998118, study PRJNA258478) | marine sediment metagenome | biome: marine; feature: seafloor; material: sediment; isolation source: oil-polluted sediment collected from 3 locations (0.5 km, 0.7 km and 0.9 km)... | place: USA: Gulf of Mexico ... | reverse complement strand
TCGTCGGGCTCATAACCCGAAGGTCGCTGGTTCGAGTCCAGTCCCCGCTACTAAGTAAGACCCATTAACAATTTTGTTGATGGGTCTTTTTCTTTTTGCTCTACACCCCTTGATATTCTTGATGTTAATAAAAATATTTGATTAACTTTTGAGGTTCGATATTGTCTATTTTCGAGTTCAATGACAAAACCTTCTGGAAACACCAAGTTTTGGATGCTTTTTTTAGTTTTTCGTATTATTGTAATTACTTACTAAAAATATAATCATGACTTCAACCAAAACAAAGTCCGCACCTATAGTGTTTTATTTATTATTTACAGCTTTTCTAATAATAGGTGCTTATCAAAGTAAGGCACAAGAAAAAATAGTTTTATTTAAAGATTTGGTGGAGACCAAAGATTCACTAAACAATACTGTTTTTTTATATAAAGAAAGCCCTTACACGGGAGTCATTAATAATTTTCATAGTAGTGGACAGTTACAGTCCAAAGGAAATCTTGTTGATGGAAAACCGCATGGGCTATTGGAGAAATATTATGAAAATGGAGACTTGTCTGTTAAAGAATATTTCAAAAATGGAATAAAGCATGGTGTGTCTGAGGCATACCATAAGAATGGTAACTTATGGTTTAAAGAAAACTATCTTGATGGAAAAAAGAATGGATTAAAAGAGCAGTATGATAAAAACGGAAACTTGGGGAGTATAGAAAATTACAAAAATGGAGTACCTCATGGTGTGTTTGAAATTTACAATGATGGTCACCCAGATGAGAAATTTAGCTATCTTGATGGGAAATATGAAGGTCAATTTTTGAAATATCATGATAACGGACAATTAGGAAGGGAAGAAAATTATAAAAAGGGTATGCCAGAAGGGATACAGAGGAAATATTATGAGAATGGACAATTAGCAAGTGAAGCAAATTTTAAAAATGGTAAGGTTATTGGAATTGCTAAACGTTATTATGACAATGGGCAACTAAAGGAAATAGGGAATTATACAAACGGTAAAAAAACTGGAGAATGGAAAAAATATGGGAGAGATGGAAAACTAATTAAAACTGAAAATTTTGAGTAGTATTTGTTATTAATCAAATTAAACTGAATAATTAAAAAAATCAGCCACCTCCAAAAAATCCCTTACAAACAAATTAAGGTTCGATAATTCGATGCTTTCCGCTACTAAGGCGTAATCTCTTTAAAATGGCAGTTTAGTTTTCTCTAAACTGTTTTTTTTATGCCTAATTTAAAACAATTGTAAAAGAAGTTATTTTATCTTTTGAAGTACTCAGCAATATATCTCCGTTCATCTTAAGCATTATTTGTTTACTAAGACTAAGTCCAACACCAGTCCCCGTCTCTTTTGTAGTGAAAAACGGGATAAAGATTTGTTCCCTTATTTCGGGTGCTATTTCGGGTCCATTGTTTGAAATCTCAATTTTTGTGCTAGAATTCAATTGTAAAAGGTTAATTTTTAGTTTCGGTTCTTTAGTGCTTCCTAAAACAAGTGCTTCACAAGCATTTTTCAGTAAGTTTATGATGACTTGCGACAAGAGTTTCTCGTCTGTATTAAAGATAAGATTCTTTTGTATACTTTTATCGAGTTTTATCGTATTAAAATCAGGAAAAGTACTAGCTACTAATAGGCTATTTTCAATGAGTGTAGATAGGTTTATGTCATTAAATTTAGGAGCAGGGAGTTTTGTGAATTTCCGATAATTATCTACAAAATTCATTAAGCCAAGGCTTCGTTCTTCAATAACCTCGAGTCCTTTTACCGTATTTGTAATTGTTTTCTGAGTAATATCCTTAAGGTCAATAATTGTATCTTCTTTTATAAAATACTGCGATAGAACTTGCGATAAGGTAGTGATAGGAGCTATATTATTCATAATTTCATGAGATAAGGTACGCGCCAGCTTAATCCAAGCATCCACTTCCCCATTGTCCAATTCTTTAGTAATATCACTTACAGCGACTAATTTGATGATCTCTTTGGAAGTTTTTATTTCGGATAATTTGAATAATAATTTTTGTCCATATTTATTCTCAAAAATAACAGATTGTTGATGTTGGCTTTTATTTGAATGCATAATAAATTCGGGTAATGCATTATCAATAGCTAGGAGCACATTTATGTAATGATACTCGTGTAAATTAGTAAGCTTTACAGCTGTTGGATTAATGTTTATCACTCTCCCATTTTCATTAATTGAAAAGAGCCCAGTAGCCGATTGATTGATAACAGAACGGTAATATTGCTCTTGGATGCTAATATCTATTTTTGTTTGCTGAAATAGTTTGTTTAGTCGATCAATACCAATATATACATCGTCAATAGTTTTGTTACCAGATTTTGTTGGGACTTTTAATGAAGTATCTTCATTTTCAATGCCCAATAAGAAAAAGGAAATCCATTGATTTAAGGTATTAAAATACCAAATAATGTTTATAATAGCCCCTATCAATAGTATCAAAGGCAAAAGACATAAAAGATAAGCTTGCTTTTCAAAACATAAAAAAGCTATAGCCATTGAAAGCAGAACTATTACAACCAACCGTGATATAATTGCAATATAGAAATGTTTATATCCCATACCTCTTGAGTTTATTGTATAGGGTTTGTCTTGTTATTCCAAGGATTTTTGCAACAGCACTCATATTACCTTTTTCCTTTTGGACAGAAGCAAGTATCATTTCCCTTTCCATTTCTTCAATGGTTTTGTTTTGAAGATCTCTTTGTAGGTTTTTACTGTTATCATTTAATGTAAAACTATCTTCATTTAAAACTTTATTATCCGCTAAAATTACTGCCTTTTCTATTGTATGTTGCAATTCTCTAACATTTCCTGGCCATTTGTATTTTAAGAGTTTTCGGATTGCTTTTTGATTAATTTTCAGTCCGTGTTTGTCATACTTATTTGAGTACTTATTCAGGTAAAACTCGGCAATTAGAAAAATATCGTTTCCACGATCTCTTAGTGGAGGTATTTCAATGGTAATTGTATTAATTCGATAAAGTAAATCTTCTCGGAAAAGGCCATCGGCAATCATTGCGTTTAAATTCCTATTAGTTGCTGTTATCAGTCTGATGTCAATAGGTATAGGTATATTACTACCCAATTTGACAATCGTTCTGTTTTGTAAGCTTGTAAGCATTTTTGCTTGAAGAGATAAGGATAAGTTTCCAATCTCGTCAAGAAAAAGCGTACCTTTATTGGCTACTTCAAACTTACCAATCCTGTCTTCTTTTGCATCGGTAAAAGAGCCTTTTGTATGGCCAAAAAGCTCACTCTCGAATAAAGTTTCGCTAATGGCGCCCATATCAACATCAAGCATTATTTCATTATTCCTTTTAGAATGATGGTGTATTTCTTTAGCAATAAGCTCTTTGCCTGTTCCGTTTTCTCCTGTGATAAAAATATTAGCATCGGTAACCGCAACTTTTCTTACCATTTCCAGTACCCGTTTCATAGGCTCTGATTGCCCGATAAGTTTTTGGGTTGTTGGCTTAAGTTCTTGTTTTAGCGTCTGTGCAGTTTTTATTAATGACACATTTTCTATTTTGCTTTTCCGAAGTTTTATAGAAGCGTGTATTGTACTTATCAACTTACTGTTATCCCATGGTTTTAATATAAAATCGAAAGCGCCCTCTTTAACTGTTTTTACTGCCAGTTCAATGTCTCCGTAAGCAGTAATCATAATTACGCTAATTGTAGGATCCAATTTTTGAATCTCTCTTAACCAAAATATTCCTTCGTTTCCATTGTTAATACCAGCAGTAAAATTCATATCAAGCAATATAACATCAATTTTGTGTTGCTGAATAGTGAAGATTAAACTGTTTGGGTTTTTGAGTGTATAAACATCTTCGAATTCAGTTTGTAATAACATCTGGAGTGCTGTTAAAACACTTTTGTTATCATCTAGAATAAGAATTTTGTATTTCATAATTGTACTGCTTTGAAGGCTATTGTTTATCTGCCTTATTTAAAGTGTTTTAGGTTACAAAAGTAAAGGTATGTAAATTAAATGTACAGTCACTGTAAAATATATTTACACTTATTTTTTTATTTTTCAATAAAACACATTGTATGCGTCTGTTAATCAACATGGTATATTTATTGGCATAAGGCTTGCAATGCAAATTATAGAAAATAAACTCATTAAAAAATAAAAAGTGTTTATATAATTATGAAACTCAAATTAAGTTTTTTAGTCTTTCTTTTCCTTTCTAATGGTTTTTCTATAGCCCAATATTTAGTTAATGGTTCTTATTCTGTAGGTTTTAGGTAACATATTGGGGTAATTTTTGTGATAATGAAAATGACAATCTGCTTACAAAAGCTTAAATGAAATTTACAGCAGCTAACAAAGTGTATAAAACAAACAATAATTTAAAAAATAGAATATAATGTTAAAAAAAATTAGCTTTATTATAATCATAATTTTTCTTAGTTGTGGTAATGCACAGACTCAAAATACAAAAGACTTTCCTATTTTAAAAGGAGATTACCTAGGGCAACCACTACCGGGAGAAACAGCAGTAGTTTTTGCTCCTGGCATTATCTCTACTGACGGGACAATTGAACACGGATATCCTACTTTTTCTCCCGATGGGAATACAGTTTTCTGGCAGTCGAACCAACGCCATAAAGAAAAAGAAACGGAAATTTTCCTCAAAAGAATGCACAGGGTTGAAGGTCAATGGACTGCACCAGAGCTATCTCCATATGGAGGTATGCCTGCTTTTTCTCAGGATGGTAATAAACTCTATTTCATTTCCGATGAAACAGAAAAGAAAAAAGGTCTCTATCTCATAGAAAAACATGGTGAGAATTGGAGTAAAGCTAAGAGTTTGAATCTTATCACTCGTTTCCCTGAACTGAAGTATTTGTATGGTCCATCAATCACAAATAATGGAACGCTCTATTTTTTTGCACATGCAGAAGGGTTAGGTTCAATGAATAATTTCGGCATTTACCGTGCAGAATTTAGCAATGGAGCCTATGCAAAACCAGAATTGCTGCCAGCAAGCATCAATGCTAACAAGGGTGTACTCAATTGGACTCCTTTCATTGCTCCTGATGAGAGTTATCTTCTGTTCTCTTCAAATCGTATCAATAATCAGCAAGGGATCTTTATAAGTTTCAGACTGCCTGATGGAACTTGGACAGAAGCATATAGTTTAGGTGAATCTATTAATACCAATAAAGGGGAAAGGTTTCCTGCTTTATCACCTGATGGAAAGTATTTGTTTTTTACGCGTTGGGTTTCTTATGGTGATGAGGATATTATGTGGGTAAGTGCAAAAATTATTGATGAAATTAAAAAGGAAGTATTTAATCCTACAAACAATTAGAAATAGAAAAATTATTAAAAAATATCAGATGAAAACATTGAAACCAATAATACTACTTGCTTTTATACTATTTAGCAATAATATAATTTTTAGCCAAGACGTTAACAAACTAGCATTTAAACCCTTAGACAGAGAATTTAGCGAACTCATAAATCATCTGGATCAAATACAAGCAGATGATCATAAATCGATTGCACTTGCTTTAAAAGGATTGAAGAAATATAATGAAATGCCTCCTAGATATAAATTGATTTTTTGGGAATTGTCTTTTCATTATGCAAGTTTAAAGCAATACGATAAATGCTTCCAGATCCTTAAAAAAGGACAGGATGAAGGACTCTTTTATTATCTGGGAAGCGCTGAAAGAGAATTTCCTTCTTACCGCAAAAAATTAGAGAAATTTGGTGAATATGAATCTTTTAGAATTAAAAATGAGGAGCTTAAAGAAGTTGCCAACCAAACTAAAACGACTGAATTTATGGTTCAGCTTCCAAAGAGCTACAATCAAAATAATCAATATCCGTTAATGCTAATTATGCATGGAGGGATTGGAAGTATCCCTGACTTACAATACAATTATTTTTCAGAAAAACTACAAACAGAATTCATTGTAGCTTATACTCATGGGGGAGTATTTTTCGGGTCAAATTCAAGAGTATATGACCGACAAAACTGGACAAACAATATCAAAAATATTTATCAAAAAATCACCTCTGAATATGCGGTAGATACAACAAAAGTTATCCTTGCCGGTCCTTCAGCCGGTGGATATCGCTCATTAGTACTTGGACTAAACAATGAAATTCCCGCTAAAGGGCTCCTTCTTTCTTTTGCAGTAAATCCAAGAGTATGGGACAGCACTTTATATACCAAATCTGCTGAAAGAGGGCTAAAAGTAGCACTCCTTTGTGGTGAAAATGATTGGGCTATTCAAGACCAAAAGAAACTTGGACATTGGTTTGACAAATATGGAATCAAAAATCGATTTGTTGTATTCCCTGAGGAAGGTCATGGATTTCCAGAAAACTGGACTTACTATCTTGAAACCTCTCTTGATTTTATTTTAAAGGAAGAATAAAAAATTAACTAGAAAAAGATGAGAAAAATAATTATTACTGTACTATTTTTTGGATTAATAACAATAAGTGCATTTTCTCAAAATATAGTTGAAATACCGTTCAAGTCTTTGGAAAAAGACTATGTCGAGCTTGTAAATTCCATTAAAGAGATTAAAAATTTAGAAATCAAGCAAATAATTAGTCTTGATGATAGCGGCTTTGAAAAATTTAATGATTTGGATACCCGCTACTTAATGTTCTTTAAATTATCTATTCATTATGCAGCATTGAAAGAATATGATAAATGCTTCGAAATTCTTAAAAAAGGACATAGTGAAGGCTTCTTTTTCTTGTTTAATTATGACGGTAATTATCCTTCTTATCTCGAAGAATTAAAGAAATTTGATGGATACCAAGCGCTCGTTGATCAAAACGAAAGTTTAAAAAAAGAGAAAGAATCAACAGGTAAGGCCGAATATATGATTCAGCTTCCTGAAGATTATAATGAAAATATAAAATATCCATTAATGCTTATTATGCATGGTGGTGGTGGTTGTATTCCTGATTTACAATATTTATACAATTCCCCCAAATTAAAGAATGATTTCATTGTAGCCTATTTTCAAGGAAGCGATATGCTAGGATCCTATCATAGAGCTTTTTCCAGAAATTGGATAGAGCAGGTAACTACCGGATTTAATCAAATCATTTCAAAGTGCTCTGTTGATACAACAAAGATAATTCTTGCAGGTCCATCCTCAGGAGGTGTTCGTTCTATTCATCTTGCATATAAGAATGAAATTCCTGCAAGAGGCTTACTTCTTAACTTTCCTGTAATTCCAGGAATTATAAAAAACACAACTTATCTGGAATTTAAGGAAAGAGATTTAAAAGTGGTTCAACTTTGTGGTGAAAATGACTGGGCTATTCAACAACAAAAGGAATTTGCATACTGGCTTGATAGATACATGATAAAGAATCGATTTGTTGTATTTCCAGAAATAGGACATGGATTTCCTGCTAATTTTCAACATCATCTTGAAACTTCTATTGAGTATTTATTAGAAGATAAGTAAGAGTTATGAAACGAATTAAAATGAGAGAACAGTTAAAATTACTTATAATATTTTGTCTGCTTGCCTTTCAAACTTCCTTAGTTAATGCACAACAGCAAATTTTTAGCCATAAGCAAATAATTACTGAAGGCAGGGTGTGGGATGTTGCTTTTGAAGATCTAAACAAAGATGGATATACAGATATGCTTATTGCAGATTGGTTTAAACCTCCAACAATATTTTACAATGATGCGAATGGTAGTTTTGAAAATCGTAAATACTTAGACTGTTACGAAGCTCAGGATAGCGTTTATAGAGCTCATGGTGTTAGAATAAGTGATTTCAACAATGATAACCATCCTGACATATTCTTTGTTTTTAACGGGCTTAACAATTTTATATACTTAGGCGATGAAGGAGAATATATATTAACTGATACGATAAATAGCAATAATTCAGATGGGCTAAATATTTCTTTAGGCGATATTGACAACGATAATGATATCGATGCAATTGTTACTAATTATAAACAGCCAACGATATTATGGTTAAATAATGGCAAAGGCAATTTTACAAAAAGTGATTTTGAATTTGGATCACCTAATATAAACAGCATAGCTTTAGGTGATATTAATAATGATGGCAATTTAGATATCATCTGTAGTATATATCGCAAAGTTATCGTTTGGCTTAACAAAGGCGATGGCTCTTTTGAAAAAAGTGATCAATCCATAGCTTATGAAAAAGGATACGGTGTAGTAGAGTTAGCTGATATGGACAATGATGATGATTTAGACATCGTTTTTTCAAACAACAATTTGGGAGCTTCAATCTGGTTAAATGACGGTAGTGCTATGTTCTCAGAAACGGCGGTAAAGTTTGCTAATAGTGTTCATATCTCACTTGGTGATATTGATTTAAATGGCCAAACTGATGTCATTTGTGGAAATACGGTCTACTTAAATAATGGAAAGCTTCAATTTAGTCAACATGAAAAGATCGAGATAGACGGACGCATCTTTGGTTTGTGGTTAAATGATATAGACAATGACAAAGATTTGGATCTTTTTTATTCAACAAGCATCCCTAAAAAGGGTTTGGTATTAATAAAAAACACAATAAATAGTAAACATTAATCAATAAACTAAAATTTCAAAATTATAAACGGATGAAAACACTAAAAACAATTTTATTTCTAGCCATAATCCTATTAAATTTTAAGCATTCCTATTCTCAGGAAGTTAAAGAGCTAATTTATGAACCTTTAAATAAAGATTTTATTGAACTCACAAAAACGATGAGTAAAATCCAATCGGATGATCATAAATCAATTGCTTTGGCTTTAAAAGGGTTGAAAAATCATAATGAACCTTCTTTTAGATATAATTTGATTTTTTGGAAATTATCCTTTCATTATGCAAGTCTCGGGCAATACGATAAATGCTTAGAGATTCTTAAAAAAGGACAAAATGAAGGGCTGTTTTATTATTTAGGAACAGCCGAAAGAGAATTTCCTTCTTACCGCAAAGAATTAGAGAAATTTGGTGAATATGAATCTTTTAGAATTAAAAATGAAGAACTTAAAGAAGCTGCAAATAAAACCAAAACTACTGAATTTATGGTTCAGTTTCCCAATAACTACGATAAAAATACGAGCTATCCGTTAATGCTAATTATGCATGGAGGAATAGGAAGCATACCCAGCTTACAATACAATTACCTTTCAGAAAAACTACAAGCAGAATTCATTGTAGCTTATACTCATGGGGGAGTATTTTTTGGATCAAATTCAAGAGTATATGATCGGGAAAACTGGCAAAACGACATCAAAAATATTTATCAACAAGTCACATCCAAGTATTCAATAGATACTACAAAAGTAATTTTAGCTGGTCCTTCAGCTGGTGCTTATCGTTCTATAGTGCTTGGGTTAAATAATATAATACCTGCTAAAGGCCTGCTTCTTTCTTTTGCTGTTAATCCAAGAGTTTGGGATAGCACTTTATATATTAAATCTGCCGAACGAGGGTTAAAAGTGGCTCTACTATGTGGTGAAAATGATTGGGCAATAAAACAACAAAAAAAACTTGGGCATTGGTTTGATGAATATGGAATAAGTAATCGATTTGTTGTATTTCCAGAAACAGGACATGAATTTCCGGAAAACTGGACCTATTATCTTGATACCTCAATTGATTTTATTTTAAAGGAAAATTTATAACTAAAGATATAATCATTTAAAAATATTAAAATGAAAGTGAACATATTATGTAATTATATTTAATTGCATAAAAGAAATGAAACAAATTTACTTATGAAACTAAAATAATATAAAATGAAAACAACTAAACTTTTTATAGTAGCTATTCAATTATGCGTTGGATTATCATTATTTGCACAACAAAATGAAATAATCCCTGATTTAACAAAAATTAATAACTCTGATTTATGGGTTTTACATAATAGAGAGCTTAATATTGACAAAGAAGTACATTTAGATGGAAAACCCGGAAATGGATTACTTTGGATTAAAGAACCAATTTTTACAAATGGAAGGATTGAGCTTGATATTAAAGGAAAAGATGAGCGAGGGAAAAGCTTCGTCGGATTAGCATTTCATGGTTTAAACGATAGTACCTATGAAGCGATATATTTTCGTCCTTTTAATTTTAAAAATCCAGATAGAAATGGTCATTCTGTTCAATACATTTCTCATCCTAAATATTCTTGGTATAAACTAAGACAGGAGCATCCTGAAAAGTATGAGAATACTATATCTCCGGTGCCGGAGCCAATTGATTGGTTTCACGTGACAATAATTATTAAATACCCTACTGTGAGTGTATTCGTAAATAATTCAAAGAAACCATCTTTAACTATTGAGCAACTAATTTCACGGAAAGAAGGCTGGATAGGATTTTGGGTTGGGAATAATTCTGAAGGGTATTTTAGAAATTTAAAAATTATTCCTGAATAAGAAAAAGAATAAATAGAAATCAACTTAGAAGTTGGGAATCTTCTATGGTATATCCAGATGGAAAATATTTCTTTTTTACGTCATACAAAAACTCAGAATTTCTTTTGTGTATTAATTGAAATAGTTGATAAATTAGGAAAGAGGGAACAATAGACATCTTCGAGTTCAGTTAGTATTAACATCTCAAGTATAGTCAAAATACTTTTGCTCCCAGAATAAGAACTTTGTATTTCATAATTATACTGCTTTAAAGGTTGTTACTTATCTACTTGATTTAATGTGTTCTCATCTACAAAAGTAATGGTGTGTAAATTAAATGTACAGTGACTGTAAAATATATTTACACTCGATTACTTCTTTAACAAACAATTACCAAACTAAATTTCTGATTATCAATTTGTTAAAGTTTACGGCACAAAGCTTGACTTATTCTAACCAAATAGAAAAAGATACTGATGAAGAAAGTACATTATACAAAAGCCAACATTGATTCTAAAACGACAATTGAAAAGAGAATTACTGACACAAAACGGCTTGTTATTTCGGCTATTTTAGTAGGGTTTATTACTTTGACTTCGTTTTCTGCAAAAGCTCAGGAAACCTGGAGTCTGGAAAAATGCATCGATTATGCCTTGGCTAATAACATGGATCTCATTATTTCAAATAATAATACTGAAAAACAAAAAATAACAGTCTTAGAAAGCAAAGCAAGATTATTACCTACGCTAACTTTGGGTAGTAGAGTGGATTTTAGTTTTGGGCGTAATATAGATGGGAATACCAATACTATCACTTTCGACCAAACTATGACCAACAATTACGGGTTTAGTACCTCTCTTGATTTGTTTAATGGTTTTATTAAACTCAACACTATAGGCTTTAATAAATATTTGCTTTCCGCTAATAAAGAGGAAGCGTCCTATATTAAGAACAAATTAATCTTCGATATTTTAACATCATATAGCATTGTGTTATATAGCAAAGGCCTTCAGAAAGTTGCTCAAAGTCAGCTCACTCTTTCTGAAAGTCAATACAAAAGAATGCAAAAGTTAGTTGATATTGGGCGAGAATCACAGATTACTGTTCAAGAGTTAAAAAGTCTATGGGCAAATGATAAATTTAATCTAACTATTGCAGATAATAATTACAACAAAGCTCTATTGCAATTAAAGCAACTATTGAGATTAGAGGTAACACAATCTTTTGAAATAGAAGACTTAGGATTAAACTCAACGTTTTCCACAACTCAACAAAATATAGATTCTTTGTTTAAAAGGGCTGTAAATATATTGCCCGAAATTAAACAGCAAGAGTTTTTGTATAAGGCATCGATAAAAGATTTAGCTATTTCGAAAGGAGGTCTTTCACCACGGATCTATATGTCTGCAGGAATCTATACAAACTATTTCGATGGAGACCCAATAGGATTCAGTAAACAAATAAAGAATAATCAAAGCCAAGCTGTAGGTATGGGAATTAGTATTCCAATATTTAATAATGCCTTGGTTTATAGCAACATTAAAAGAAAACGAATCATAGTTAAAGATCGTGAACTTTTACTACAAAAGCAAAAGGAGGTTCTTTATTCTGAAATTTGGAACGCAGTAGATGAATTGCAATCAGCAAATAATGAATACCAATCGGCAGAAGAGTTATATGGCTTTAGTGAATTAACATTAAAAAGTGCAACTAAAAAAATGGAGAAAGGTCTTGCTAGTCCAACAGATTACGAAGTGGCAAAACAACGTTTCGTATCTGCCAAAGGCAGTCTGCTGAAAACTAAAATAGTCTATTATATGCGTATGCAAATGTTACAGTTTTACAAAACAGGAAACTGGAACCATATTAATCAATAAAATAAGTAAACATCGGCCTAGGGTTAAAGATTCAAACTCAATATGACCACTTAGATAAATGAAATTATGGACAGGAAAATAGAAAAGAAAAAAGGAATAAAAAAGAAACATATCTTTATGGGATTAGGCGCAATAGCAGTCGCCTTACTTATTTTCCAAGTATTTTTTGTTGAAAACGTTTCAACTATAAAAGTAGATGCTGAAAAATTGAGTATAGAAACAGTCTCAGAAGGAACATTCTATGATTACATAACAGTTTCGGGAAATGTTGAACCTATTGCTACTATTTATTTAGATGTAAGAGAAGGCGGGAGAGTGGAAGAAAAAGTGATAGAAGAAGGTACAATGGTTAAAAAAGGAGATGTTATTCTCCGTTTAAGTAACCCTGATTTAAGTTTGAGTATTTTAAACAGCGAAGCTCAGCTAGCCGAAAAAAGTAATTTCCTTCGTAATACAATGGTTGTTATGGAGCAAGAAAAATTGCAGATAAAGCGTGAATTGTTGAATTTGGAATTCGATATCAAACGTAAACAAAGAACATACAATCAAAATAAATCGCTTTACACAGATGATCTTATTTCTCAAAACGAGTTTTTGAAATCAGAAGAGGATTTTCAACTTGCAGAGCGAAGCTTCAGTCTTTATCTTTTACGCCAAAAGCAAGATTCCATTTACCGATCGATACAAGTAAAACAGATGGTAGGCAATCTCCATAATATGGATTTGAATCTAAAACTGGTGCGTCAACGTCAGGACAATTTAAACGTTATGGCTCCAGTAGATGGACAGCTTACAGCATTGGATGTAGAGCTTGGTCAATCTATTCCTAAAGGAGGAAGAATAGGTCAAATTCATATACTTACATCTTATAAAGTAGTAGCTCAAATAGACGAGCATTATATAGACAAAGTGAAAGTTGGTTTAACTGCTGTCTTGGAACGTCAAGGGCAGAAATTTGAGTTGAAAATTAGAAAAGTTTTGCCCGAAGTAAGAGAAGGACGTTTTTCAGTTGAAATGGTTTTTATTGGGGAGCTGCCCGAAAATATGCGAACAGGACAAACCTATTATACACGATTACAATTAGGTAGCCCACTAGAATCTATGTTGTTACCAAAGGGAAGCTTTTTCCAGAAAACAGGCGGGCAATGGATTTTTGTACTCACAGCAGATGGAAAATCTGCTGAGAAGCGAGCTATTAAAATTGGAAGACAAAACCCTAAGTATTACGAATTATTAGAAGGAATAAAATCTGGAGAACAAGTGATTATTTCAGGATATGATATTTTTGGTGATAACGAACGTGTTGTTTTTAAATAAATTAAAATAAGAAAGAAATGGAGCTATTCATAATCCTCAAACATACAAACCATAAAAATAAATAGTAATGATAAAAACAGGAAAATTAACAAAAGTATTTAGAACGGAAGATATTGAAACCTTTGCATTAAGTGGTGTAGATATTCATATAAAAAAAGGTGAATTTGTAGCTATAATGGGTCCTTCGGGATGTGGAAAATCAACGTTGCTAAATATTGTTGGCTTGCTAGATAATCCAACAGAGGGGACTTATATATTCAACGGAACTGATGTAAGTAACCTGAAAGAAAAAGATCGTACCCAGTTTAGAAAAGGAAATATTGGTTTTGTATTTCAAAGTTTCAATTTGATTGACGAACTGAATGTTTATGATAATGTAGAACTGCCTTTGTTGTATCTAAAAATGAAGAACTCTG
>JQIA01001186.1_pt1 | contig 14045 bp, 9 predicted proteins | sample 811431 | NCBI WGS metagenome assembly JQIA01 (sample SAMN02998118, study PRJNA258478) | marine sediment metagenome | biome: marine; feature: seafloor; material: sediment; isolation source: oil-polluted sediment collected from 3 locations (0.5 km, 0.7 km and 0.9 km)... | place: USA: Gulf of Mexico ... | reverse complement strand
AAAGCATGTCCTCAACTGGGGATGGGAATCGATCTCAAATATTCCTAGATTCCCGTTTACACGGGAATGACAGAGTATTATAAATATATTTTATATATGAATTATCAATTATCGTAAATTTCAATAAGCCATTGCATTATAACGAATTAATAAAACAGCTATAATACGTAAGTCCTATATTATTTCAAAACTGTCCGAACCGATAATACATAAACACTAATTGATTTATTCAATTTAGAATAATTATTTAGTATGGTGCATAAATATAGAAATGTTACTATAAACTAAGAATCTTGCACCAACCAACCATTCACAATTTTTAAATCATCTAAACCTAACATTCCAACTGCTTGTTTTAATTGAAATGTACTTATTACATAATCATAACGAGCAGTAGAATGATTACTTTGAGCTCGTAATAAATCTCGTTGAGCATTAACTACATCAACTGAAGTACGAGTACCTAAATCAAATCCAGTTTGAATAGCTTTTAATGCAGTTTTAGTAGATTTTAATGCTTGTTGTAAAGCTTTTATTTTGCTTATATTAGATACTAAATTTAAGAATGCTTGTCTAGTTTGCATTTGTACTATACGCCGTTGTTGTTCTAACCGTTCAATAGTTTGGATTCGTCGTTGTTGAGCTTCTTTAATTCGAGCTTGAACCAAACCACCAGAATACAAAGAGTACTGGAGTTGTAAACCTACACTAGCACCTTTAATATTATTACTTTGTGGGTTTTCATCACCCCTAATAGAATCACTATGATTATAATTACCTACTAAATCCAAAGTAGGATAATTTGCGGCTCGTTGTTTTACAACTTCTTGGCTAGCAACTTCCAAAGCTTGTTGAATCGCTAATATTTGTGGATTTTGTTGTAATGCAACCTCAGTCCAAACATCAAGATCGCTGGAATTTGGTTCCATGATTGGAGCTTTATTTTTTAAAGTAGCTAATATCGAGTGATAGCTACCAGTTATTGCACGCAAAGTTTCAAAAGAATTATCTAATCTATTTTGCGCAGCAATAACATCAGCAACTGCAATATCGTAGCCAGCTTGAGCTTCTTGGACATCAGTGATTGCTATCATTCCTACATCAAAACGTTGAGTAGCATCCTTTAGCTGTTGTTGAAAAGCTTTTTTAGCTCCAATAGCAAATTCAACATTGTCACTGGAAGCTAAGATTGCAAAATAACTATCTGCCAATCGTTTAATTAAGTCCTGTTTAGCAGTCTCATAATTAGCTTCTGCTTGATTTATTTTACCATCAACTTGTTTTAGTTGAATATTTAAATTACGTCGATAAAGAGCGTAACTTAAAGAAGCATTATAGCCAATAGTAGAATTTTCTGTATTAGAACCAGAATTACTGTTCCAATTTTCCACAGCATTAGCATTCAATGATATTTGGGGCAATAGTGGAGCTTGAGCTTGTGGTTTTTGTTGTGCTGTTATTAAACGTTCAGAGTTAGCAATTTTTAATTGTGGATCATTTTGTTCCGCCAATTCATACAGTTCTAGTAAATTTTCAGCTTGAATTGGTAAACAATATATTAGAAACAAAAAACTTAAATATTTATACATAGTAATAGAATTTGATTAGTGTTAAAGAATTATTGAACAGAACTTCTTGTAAAATTCTTCAAATTCAATTGAAGAAATGTACATAAAATATTTTAGAATAATTATTTCCTAATCCCAGTGATAATAAGGAAATAGCTAAGTTTTATTTCATGTATTTTATTTAGAATAGGAATTTGGAAGTATAGTAGTAAAATATAATTTAAGCAAGTTTAACAGGATGGATAAAATGAATAAAGATAATGATATTAATTACATATTATACGAAAATATAACCCAAACTTTACCAAGATTTGTCACTATATATTGTGCCAATTCCAATTTACTATAGCGTTTTCTGATTGACTGGAGTACATCTTTAAGCTGTTTCGGGAATGGCGATTAGCGGATTTCCCGAAACTTTGTATCTTATTCAAACGGTAAACGCTATAGAATACGTCTATAGGATATAATGATATCTACTAATAAATTTAGAGTAATATCATTTACGTTTAGTAATATCAATTTTTGGATCATATAAATATTTTTCAGCATCTTCACCTGTCAATGGAGGTGGAATAGATATTGGAGACATACAAGCACTTTTCTGATCTTTCCAACATTCTACAGGATTAATTGGTTGTCCACCAGCATTCATAATATCAAATCCTACATCACCTTCTTGCCACCAAATCCACAAAAATTTTAACGGTTTGCTTTCTGACATATTTTTAACGGCATGAGGATCATAAGGGCGTGTTATAAGAAAATCACCAGGTGCAATATCATATCTTCGATCATTTTTGACAAAAATACCTTCTCCTTCTAAAACAACATATAATTCCCAAGTAGGATGATTATGAACTGGATATTTAGCATTTGGTTTTAATAGCATAGTTCCTACTGCAATTTTATTTGCGTACAAACCAGATTGAATCCATTCCTTAGGTCCTACTGCCCATCGTCCCCAATAAGTTGAGTCATCATTATATGAACTGTTTGGTCCAGTTCCTCTATACCATGTTGGATAACTACTCGTTGCAAGTTTTGGAAGATCTGTTTCTGCAACTTTATCAACAAAACCTTCACGGTTTCCAATGACAGGATAAGTAGGTTTATCACACATTGCCGTTATTTGGGTATCTGGAAATCCTGATTCTTTAAGGGTTACTCTATCATCTGGAGAACATACCGTTTTTGCATATGAATTCGTTAAAAGTAGAGAACCCATGATAATAGATAAAAATAGTTGTGTTTTAGTCATAATTTTATAGTCAATTATATGATTTTAATTTCAACAGTTAGGAAAATTTTATCTAATTAGATAAAATAGAGGATTCGTAATATAATTTACCAAATAATATTATCAATTATTTCCTCGTTCCCAACAACTTTATTGAGAATGCAATAACATACCAACGTCAAGTACAGACGTTAGTTGTAATAAATTACCATTCTGACGAATGATAATCAGAAAATATTATACAGATATAGGATACAATAAGAAACCAATTGTATCAATTATATTCAATGCAAAAGATATAATTCATAAAATAATTATATAGAATTTCCCGATTGAGTAAAGGCCGAACTCGTTCTCCTATTGACTTACAATGCCATTAAGTTAAGGATTTATACTCAAATTGTCATACCCACGAAAGTGGATACCCAGATATTCTAGATTCCCGTTTTCACGAGAATGACATGAACTTTTTCCTTAACTTAATGGCATTGAGCTATTAGATGGTTTATTTTTAATTATATTCTATTGATATTTCATAGAATTCAGATGATAATACTAAAATCAAAATATCATATCTTCTAGATATCAATTAACATTTTAAAAAGGTTATCCATTATGAATTTACAAAAAAAATGGTTGCGTTATGTTGTTGCGGCAGTTCTGATAAGTATTGCTATGAGTTTACGGATTTGGCCTTTAGGTGGTTTAGAATTACGCATTCCTTGGGTTACATTCTATCCGGCTGTAATGGCAGCAGCTTTATATGGTGGTTTTTCTACTGGTTTATTAGCTACATTTTTATCTATCATGGCTGTTTTATTTTGGTCTCCTACTGGTGTACCGTTTATTGATGATCCAGGTGATTGGTTAGGTATAGGAGTTTTTTGCTTTAATGGTGTATTAATCTCGTTAATGAGTGGTGCAATGTATAGAGCTAAAGATCGGGCAACAGTGGCTAAAGAACAAGCTGAAATAGCTAAATCTCAAGCAGAAACAGCTAATCTGTCCAAAAGTGAATTTCTGTCCAATATGAGTCATGAGTTACGAACTCCATTAAATGGAATATTAGGTTATGCTCAAATTCTTAAACGGAACAAAAATCTTACCACTATGCAACGTGATGGTATCAATATAATTGATGATAGTGGTAGACACTTACTAACACTTATCAATGATATTTTGGATATGTCTAAGATTGAAGCTGGTAAGATGGAACTTTATGCTGCTTCCATTCATTTACAAACTTTTTTAGATGGTATTGGTGGTGTAATTCGGATGCGAGCAGAAGAAAGAAACGTTTTCTTTAAGTTTGAAGCCCCTAGACCTTTACCTATTGGAGTAAGTGTAGACGAAAAAAGATTACGCCAAATACTCATCAATTTATTGGGGAATGCAGTAAAATTCACCCATCAAGGCCAAGTTACTTTGCGAGTGACAACTATTGGCCAAGCACAAGTTAAAGATGATTTAAAACAACAACTAATTAGATTTGAAGTAGAAGATACTGGCGTTGGAATGACTCCAGAGGAATTGGATAGTATATTTCTAGCTTTTGAACAAGTTGGAGATAAAAAAGCTCGTCAAGCTGGTACTGGATTAGGTTTGGCAATTAGCCGTCGTTTAGTAGAGTTGATGGATGGTGAATTACAAGTAAAAAGTGAACAAGATAAAGGTTCAATTTTCTGGTTTGAAAGTATGTTTCCATTAGTTGAGGTAGCCACTCAAACTGAAGAAACAAACAAACAAGTTGTTGGTTATAAAGAAGAACAACGTACTTTATTAGTCGTAGATGATAAACGAGAAAATCGTTTAGTGATGGTTGGTATGTTAGAACCACTAGGATTTGAAATTGTGCTTGCAGAAAACGGACAAGAAGAAATAGATAAAGCTCAATCAATACAACCAGATTTGATTCTAACGGATTTAATTATGCCAATTAAAACTGGATTTGAAGCAGTAGCAGAAATCCGGCAAATACCAGCTATAAAAGATATTCCAATTATTGCTGTATCCGCAAGTGTATTTGCTGATGATAAAAACAAAAGCCAAATCGCTGGATGTAATGCATTTATTCCTAAACCAGTGGATGAACGAAAATTGTTAGCTTTATTACAAAGTCAATTACAATTGACATGGATTTATGAAGAGGAAGCTGCAAATGACACTGAATCCCAAAAGCTTATTGAAGAACAACCTTTAGTTGCTCCTCCAGCTGAAGAGCTTGAAACGTTATATGAACTTGCAATGTTAGGAAGTATGAAGGATATTCGAGATCGAGCTTTGCAACTTGAGGAATTGGATGATAAATATATTTCCTTTGCCAGAAAACTTCAAAGTTTAGCTAAGGGTTTTGAAGATGAACAAATTGTGATTTTAGTTGAAAAGTATTTAAAGGAAATACAATGAATATTGAAGCATCTGTAATGCAATCATTCAACGTAAAAGACCATACTATTCTTATCATTGAAGATAATCCTAACAATTTAGGAGTAATTGTAGATTATTTGGAAGAAATAGGTTTTAAAATTGTAGTGGCTAGAAATGGTGAAATGGGGTTAAAACGAGCTAAATTTGCTAAACCTGACATTATTTTACTAGATGTAATGATGCCAGGCATAGATGGTTTTGAAACCTGTCGTCTTTTAAAAGCTGATGAAAAAACTAGAGATATTTCAGTTATTTTTATGACAGCATTAGATAGTCCTGAAGATAAACTCAAGGGATTTGAAGTAGGTGGTGTAGACTATATCACCAAACCAATTCAACATGAAGAAGTATTAGCTCGTGTCACTACACATATGCGCATTCGAGATTTGACCATACATTTGAATGCCAAAGTGGATGAATTAACCAAAACTCGTCATGAATTGGTGCAAAGTGAAAAAATGGCTTCTTTAGGACGGTTAGTAGCTGGATTTGCTCATGAATTGAATACCCCACTGGGTGTTGCTGTAGGTAGTGCTTCAGCTTCACAAGTGGAAATTAAAAAGATTAATCAATTAATGGGACAGGAAGAAGTAGATGTAGATGAATTATTGTCTGCATTAGATAATGTTGATAAAGGCTTTGATTTAACTTTATCAAACTTAGACCGAGCTGCTAACCTAGTAACTAGTTTTAAACGTACTGCTGTGGATCAATCTTCTGATGAAATTAGAAAATTTCATGTTCATGAAGTAATTAACGATATGATTAACACTTTACATACTCACTTCAAAAAAACTAACATTGAGATTAAAGTAGATTGTCCTAACGATTTAAATATAACTAGTTTGCCAGGTGCATTAGAACAAATTTTAACCAATTTATTAATGAATAGCTTAATACATGGTTTTAATGAAGGTCAAGATGCAGGGTTAATAAGTATCAATGTACAATTCCACACAGAAAATTTATATTTAGAATATTCAGATACTGGCAAAGGCATTGCTCAAGAAAATTTGGTTAAAATATTTGAACCATTTTTTACCACTCATCGTGCTTATGGAGGCAGTGGTTTAGGGATGTATATTTGCTATAACCTAGTTACTACCCAATTGCATGGCACAATTACTTGCGAAAGTACACTTGGCAAAGGGGTTGTTTTTAAAATGAATTATCCGGTAGCTCATATTAATTTTTAGATTAAGTTAAATTGCCCAAGCTGAAGGACAATGCCATTAAGTTAAGCAAGTTTTTCAGAGGTCCAAAGCGAGGCTTTGATATTATTAACTTAATGGCAATGTTGCCTTATCCCAACTTACCCAGAATTTTTATCATTTTCAATTTTGTTCAAAGGTAACATGGCATCTCCTATTCCAATCCAGAAACTAGTCTGGTTGATAATGATTGTAGCAAGAATGCCAAAATGAAAAAAGAAAATACCGATAAGATTGATTGGTAAAGGTATAAGACTGATAATAAAGCTTTTTCGCAATTGCTTATCCAAATCATTGGCGATATCAAATAGTTTACATAAATGGGACAGATTACCATCCATAAAAACTACCTGTGCTAAATCAGTAGCGACAGAAGTAGCTCCACTTAATGAGATAGAAACATTGGCTTTTTTCATAGCAATAGCATCGTTTACGCCATCTCCTATAAAACAAACAAATTTTCCTTCTTGCTGGAGTTTTTCAACAATTTTTGCTTTATCTTCTGGCAAAATCTCATAAAAATAATCATCCATATCCAGTTTTTCGGCTAGTTTTTGCGTAGGGTGCTTATGATCTCCCGATACAATGGCAATATATTTAATGCCACGTTGGCGTAATCCACTAATAATATCTTTTATTTCTGGACGTAACACTGGTTGTATCTCGATTGCTCCTTCAATTTGATTATTGATAGCAATCATTATTATAGAATTACCTTGAGAATTATCTATTTTTATGGTTTCTGGAATAGTCATGCCTTCCATAGTCATGAATCGAATGCTACCAACTTTGATAACCATATTATTAATAGTCACCGTAATACCATAGCCAATTTGATAATTAGAATCTGCTATATCAGGTAAACTCAAATTAGACTCACTGGCTTTTTGAACAATGGCTTTGGCAATTGGGTGTGCTAATTTACGTTCTGCAGCAGCAGCATAAGCTAAAATATCATCTGCTTCATATTTACCACAAATAATAATTGTTTTAACTTCTGGTTGTTCCTGAGTTAAAGTACCTGTTTTATCAAATAAAACAGTGTCTATCTTAGTCAATGATTCCAAAGAACGACCATCTTTGATTAGAATATTATGATAGGAAGCTAAATTAAGATAATTGAGTGTGCCAAGTGGGCCACTGAGTTTTATACGATAACTGAAATTGGTATTTAGTACTGAAATAGCACCAATTGGTCCTACTGTCAATAAAGCTAAACTACTAAAACCTAATTGAGGCAAAGCTGATTTATCAGCCCATTGTTCACTCCTTAACTGTGTAGCATTTTTAAAATATGTGGTATGGTTTAAAATTTTACCAATTTGAGCAATTGCTGTATCAATTCCGGCTTTTTCAATCTGCACGTGAATTTGGCCAGTTATAATTGTTGTAGCTGCAAATACTTGTTCACCAACTATCTTTTCCACTGGTTGTGACTCCCCAGTTAACGCATGTTGATCAATGATAGCCGTACCTTTTATGATAAGGCCATCAACTGGAACTACTTCTCCAGTATTTACCACCACAATATCATTTATATTTACAGCTTCTAATAGTATTTCAATTTCAACATTATCTTTTAATATCCATATGTTGCGAGGTTGTTGATCAAACACATTAATAAGCATATCTTTAGACTTATCTTGAGTTTTAGCTTTAATTTTACCTGAAAGATAATAAATCATTTCAAAAAAACTAACAGCAAGATATTGACTAGTAGCAATAGCTGCAACTATTAATATAGTATCAAGAACTTGGGCATTTATTTTTTTGTCTTCCAACAGTGTTTTTTCTGTTTCTTTCATGTATGGGACAAAATTATACACATAGAGACCAAGATTTAACAACACTACTAATGGAGATGAATAAAAAAACTGTCTTATAGTTGATACAAACATTGAAAAATAGCTAACTTTTAATCGATGTTCTAATTGTTTATCATTTTTATCGTGAACCAAAGATTTTTTATCAGCATTGTCTACTGAAAGCACAGAAGGTTCATCTGGTTTAATTTCAACGGTTGGCTTATTGCTAAGTTTTTCAAACAATCTTCTGCCACTGTAAGCAGCAAATAAAATTCCAGCTTCTATTAACATAATTATGAAAGTAAGATGATAACATTTTGATAAAAAGTATATATTTAGGAGTTATGCAGTTGAATTTTAAATTGTAGGATGTGCTGAAGAAGCACATCTTGATATTAGAAAGATTGATGTGCTTCGTGTCTCAGCACATCCTACAATACTTATGGTTATATGCAGAACTAACTCCTAAGATTAATTCAATGAAGCAATCTATTAAGCTAATTTTTTTACTAAAACAAGCTCATGGTTACAACTACTCAAAACATTAAATTGTATTTTAAAAATTTCGCTTAAAATCCCAGCAGTATAGTATTCTTTAAGCTTATTATAATAATAATCATTATCTTCTATTCTTAAAGCAACTAAAAATAAACCTTCTGGTTTTAAAATACGAATCAACTCTTCAAAAGAATTTAATGGCACTTGTTGGCGAGTAAAAACACCACAGGATACTAATGCATCAAATGAATTATCTGCAAAGTCCAGCATTTTGCCTAATTCTGTTTTAAATAATCCGTTATAAATATTAAATGTTTTAGCAAATTGTAAAGATTTTTCACTGATATCAATCCCATCAAGATTTTTGAAATTATATGAACTAAGTTCTTTACCAAGTAAACCAGTGCCACAACCAATATCTAAAATTTTATCATCTGTAATTAAATATGAAGTTAAGGTATACGCAACGTGATTTAATAACTTCTTCCAACCATTTTGATGATGTTGCTGATCGTAGTCTGATACCCAATTATCATATTTAGATATGACCTCATTTAAATCTTCAAAAGAAGAAGTCAATCCAGTTGGATAATCAACTTGATTTTCGTCTGCTACTATTTTATATAAAACATCTTTAATAATATATCCTATCAAATCAATGTCATGAGTAGTAAATGATAAAGATAATTTTAAATCACAGGCAAAACATACAAATTCATCTGTTTGTTTTAGGACAGGTATTTCTTTAAATGAGTAATGCCAATTTTTAAAATAACGAGAGTTATCCTTGTGGCCAAATAATTGGATTTTAACTCCTCTTTCTGAGGTCTGTTGAACAAATTCGTTAGCTTGTTTAATCGTTAAGTTAATGAGATTCAATTGTAAACTATCACAGACACGAGTGACAGATTTTAAAGATTTAGGTATATCAATATTATCGGCTGGAGCTAAAATATTGGTTAATTGTTTATATTTTTTATTATATGCAGAAATTCTTTCTTCTAATATCGGGAGTTGTGGTCTTAAAATAGCAGCAGTTAAGTTATTCATTCTAAGACTAAAATTTGGTATGGACAATTTAATTTCTTCAAATATCTTATTATCAAAAGGTCGAGATAGATGTTTTTGGTACAATTTTTCATAAGAACCTGCTGCCAAAATACAATAGGCTGCTATTTTATCATCATCAGTTGCAATAAAACCGCCTTCTCCAGAATTTAAAAGTTTATAACTTTGGGAACTGAAACAAGCAATCTGTCCGTGATGACCGGTTAGCTTATCTTGCTTAGATTTTTTATCGTACCATTTTGCACCTAAACTATGAGCACAATCTTCAATTAAGCAGATATCAGCCTCATCGCAAAGTTCTTCGAGTAGATCCATTTCTGAAACATAACCACGCATATGAGATACAATAAAAAACTTAACATCAGGATTAGCTTGGATTTTTCTTTTGCAATCTTCTATGTCTACCAGATATTGATTATTACATTCAACATAAATTGGAATTCCACCAGCATGAACAATGCTACTAGGAACAGCTGTAAAAGTAAAAGCATTGGTCAATACTTTCTCACTATGTTGCAATCCAGCTGCTTTAAGACTTAAAAAAAGGGCACTACCGCAAGAATTGACAGCGATAACATATTTATGACCAGTATAATGGCTAAATTCATCTTCTAATTTAGCAACTTCAGTGGCTGGTTCATCTTTTAAATCTGAAGAAATAGTCTCTTCACAAATTTCAGCATCAAAATGATAACGAAATAAATAACCAGTTTCCATCAAATTAACTACTTGTGTAATTCCTTCTTGAGGAATTGAAGCAGGATGAGTTTTTTTAGTAAAGTTTAAAATTTGTCTCTCCTTAAATATATATTACACACTTATTTGTTTTACTATAGCATTTTTCGATTGGATAAACTACAGAAATATTAAATAAGTAATTGATATTTATTTTTAATTTAATTAAGAATTGCTATAAATGTAGGATGAAGAATGAATTAGTACTGGGCTTGGACTATTTTAAAAAAGTAATAACTTGTTAAATATAAATTAGTTAAACGTTTTGCTAGTTTAATGTAATTTGCTGATATTTAATCATATTTATAAATTCTTTAATAGTTCAAGCCAAGTACTTGTAACTTCAGTTATGTAATATTTTAAATGCAAATATAGTATATGTTAAACTTGGTCGTTTTTAATTGTAAATTTGGTTGACTGAATATCTTATTTTAACCATTCTATAATTTAAAATCAATTTATTACATTTTTCTGTATAAAACTAAAGGTATTATAAATGACAAAAGTAATTATAAAATAAGTACCTAATAAAGGAAGAGGAGTATTTGCTAATCAAGATTTCAAACAAGGTAAAATAGTAATAGTTGGCAAATCGATAGAAATTCCTAAGTCTCGTTCCATGACTTCATTGCAAATAAACTATGATGAACATGTTGAACCAGCTGTTGTAACAAATCATTCTTGTGAGCCAAACTTGGGACTTAGAAATAATTCTCATGGTGGCTATACATTCTATGCTTGGAATGGAATTTCAACCTGCTGAAATCCAACAAACTTTACTTATCCCATCAGACATAGCCAAACGAACTGGTTTAAAAAACGCCAGACCAATTAATGTAAAACTAATCGAACTTGGTCTACAAACCAAACATCGTGACCATAAAAATTGTATTTACTACCAATTAACAGAAAAAGGTATTAAATATGATCAATATCAAGACTTTATCACTGGCAAAATGACCCGCCGCAACATAAAATGGTACGATAATATACTAGAACTATTTCAATCAATATTAAACCCAGCTCCACTTTTGCAATTGTTTTAATCAAATCAGGTAAGGTATAAAGTTTTATCTTGTCCACCAAATTTGAAAATAACTATAAGAAGGTGGGCAACATACCCAGCTTACTTAGACTGGGTTATATCAAAATATTTTGATGGATTGTTAGAACTATCAGCATCTGGAAAGCAATCAGTTAAGAAAGCTTCCCATTCCAATAGAATTTATTTTTCTCTAATCATAATACTAAACACAGCTTTACCATTTTTATTATCATTACTATCACTGACAGTAGCAATATAAGCAGTTGGTTCTAATTCTAACATCAAACCAGCGTCTTTTGTTTTTGGTAAAGGTTTAGGAATACCAACAGCATCTTCCCAATTTTCATTAGAATCTAACAGTATTCTTCCAATCTGTTTTTCTAATTTAATAGTTGGATCGAAGTTAGTATGCTCCATTCCTCGTATCAAAACTTTCTGATTCTGATCACCTCTGATAATAAATCCAATTTGATCAGCGTGGCCAGTGGAAGCAATGGTATTGAACCTAGTTATTTTGGCTGTTTTACTAAGCAGGTCCATAACTATACCACCTCTGCCAATTTTATCATGAGAATTGATGGCAATAGTATAATTTCCAGCTGGTAAATCAACTAAAGCTCCAGAATCAGATTCGTTAGGTAATTTAAGGTGTTGTGGAACTTCATCTGCTCGGATGTCATCTTGCCAATTGTCATTGCTTGCCACAATTTTTTGGCTTGGAAATTCCAACACAGTAATGATCGTGTCAACATTATCACTAAAACCTCGGAACATGATACTGTGATTGCCATCACCTTTGATTGTAAAACCAGCTATTGATTCTACTTTGTCAGCATATATATCTGCTCTGGTATTAATACGGAATATTCCACTGGAAACTGAATCATTATTTGTACCTGAATCTCCAGTGCTTCCAGTTTGAGTAGAATTATCAGGATTAGTTGTAGGATTTGTTTCTTTAAAATTAGCAGTACAAACGGTAGTTCCAATTAGGTAAATATTGTTATTGTTACAATCTCGATTACCGCTCCAATGACTAAATTCATAACCAGCAGCTGGATAAGTTTTCAGATAATAACGTTTCGCAGATTTTAATGTATAAGTACATTCTTCATTTTTACAGATTTTGCTGTCTAAATTAACTGTTCCTTCACCTTTGAAATTAATGGTTATGTTAAGTTTATCTGGAAGTATTCTAGCATTCCCTTTTCGAGATACTTCTTCAGGCTCTTCTTCAGGTGTATAATTTACAGTTATTGTTTTAAGTTGAATTGTCTTAATACTATAACCACCTTGTACACTTGTAAAAGAGGCTAGTAAATTAGCCGTTATATTGTTAGTCAGAATAAAAGGGGTATTAAATGCATACGTACCTGTACTAATCGACGTATTATTAGAACTATTACTACCTTGTGTCAAATTAAAGGAAGCAGTGTTTACATCTTGATCATAACCTATTGAATAAGATTGCAACGTAACATCTTTATTAAAAGCCAAAGAAAAATTATCACTTGAACCGCCACCAGAGTCACACCCATTATCAACTGTTATTCCTCCAATCACACCATTTGGTGGTTCTAACATAATACCATCATTATCTACTTTAAAATTCAGTGACGTTGAATCGCATTTAGGATTGGATAAAGTGAGAGTTAGACCAGTAAAAGCATCAGTTTTGGTAATAGAAGATAGATTATTATCTTTAAGACCAAAAGAAAAACTTACTGAAGCAGCAAATGTGATACTATGTATAGATAATAATATAGTGGTTAGGATATTATATTTTGACATTAGTTTATGATTGTTTTATTAAAAAACTATAATTTAATGCTAAATTATAGTTTTTCAATGTTATAATGGAATATAGTTATTAATTTATTGTCTATCGAAATGATAAAATATTTATCTCAACAAATTTGGACTCCTATTCTAAATTCCATATCCTTGCAGATAAATTATTGTATTTAATAGATGTTAAAATTACTAAATTTACATGTAAAAATGGACTCTCGCATAATGGTATATGGGGCATTACCAAATATCTACTATAAACCAATCATATCCACCGCCATATCAACATCCACTGTAACTAACCGTGAAACCCCAGCTTCTTGCATAGTAACACCTATCAACTGGTCAGCTATTTCCATAGTAATTTTGTTATGTGAAATAAAAATAAACTGTACACTTTCTGACATAGCTTTAACCAAAGCACAAAAACGTCCTACATTGGTATCATCCAATGGAGCATCAACCTCATCTAACATACAAAATGGAGCCGGATTTAACTTAAATATCGCAAACACCAAAGCTATTGCTGTCAATGCTTTTTCACCACCAGACAACAAATGAATATTGGTATTACGTTTACCAGATGGTTGAGCCATAATCGTAACTCCAGCTTTCAAAATATCATCCCCAATTAGCTGAATGCTAGCTTCTCCTCCA
>JQIA01001185.1_pt1 | contig 14052 bp, 10 predicted proteins | sample 811431 | NCBI WGS metagenome assembly JQIA01 (sample SAMN02998118, study PRJNA258478) | marine sediment metagenome | biome: marine; feature: seafloor; material: sediment; isolation source: oil-polluted sediment collected from 3 locations (0.5 km, 0.7 km and 0.9 km)... | place: USA: Gulf of Mexico ... | reverse complement strand
TTCCTGCGTAGTCGCCATCATAGCCAAGTCCACTGCATGTAGTCGCTTGCCCGGTTGACGAGTTGTAGCAGGTGGCTTGGTTGGTATCGACAATTGCGTAAGACTTTTGTGTGTTATCACTTGTACTCTCAGAGCTAGAGTCACTCCCTCCAACACCGCAGGCGGTTAATAAACTGAGTAACATTCCATGAAAAACAATACGACCTAATCTATTGCAGTGACTCATCTCTTACTCTCCCGTGTAACAAAAACAACTGACTATTAGTGGCTAATTTAGAGGGGGATTGAGTAAGAAAATTGGGTGAAATGTGGAGCAAATGTGAATATGGGGTGGTGTGATACGGTCCAAAATTGGGAGAGTGCCCCCAGCGCGCACTAGTAATGTGCGAGATGATAAATACCTAAAAATAGGTAATTGATAATAAATAAATATAAGTATTGTTGAAGTGGGGGTTATTTAAAATAAACTCTAAAAAAATGACATTTGAGAAATAAAGCGCTTCTGGCATTTTCTTTGCCGAACTCTGTGTAATTTAATTTGTTGATTGCAAAGGGAAAAAACTTATGAAGAAGCGACTTGTGCTCATCGGTAATGGTATGACTGGCATTCGAACGCTGGAAGAGTTGTTAAAACGCGCGCCGGATAAATACCAAATTACAGTATTTGGTAGTGAGGCATATCCTAATTACAACCGTATTCAACTTTCATATTTACTCGCTGGTGAATGTGGCATTAACGACATAATTACCAATAGTGAACAGTGGTACCTAGATAATAATATTAACCTACACACCAACTCGTTAATTACATCAATAGATACTGAGAGTAAATTCGTCACAGCATCTGATGGCTCATGTTATGAATATGATGATTTAATTATTGCTACAGGTTCTACTCCCTTTGTTCCACCGATAGCAGGGGTGAATCTTGAAGGTGTTGTTTGCTTTCGTTCTATTGAGGATGTAGAGCAGATGATAGCCACTGCTGTAGATGGCGGCAAAGCGATAGTGATAGGTGGTGGATTACTTGGTTTAGAAGCTGCCGATGGCCTGCGTAAACAGGGAATGGATGTAACGGTTATTCACTTGAATGACCATCTGATGGATGCCCAGTTAGATAGTAGTGCTGCAAGGTTGCTAAAAGTAGAGCTTGAAGCCAGAGGGTTAAAATTTGAGATGGGCACGCGTACAGAATCATTGTTGGGTGATGAGTGTGTGAGTGGTGTAAAGCTTTCTGATGGCAGAGTGTTAGATGCCAACCTCGTTGTAGTTTGTACTGGCATTCGTCCTAATACTGAAGTTGCACTTACTAGTGGCATTGCTTTCGACCAGGGGATTGTAGTCGGTGATGCCATGCAAACTTCCTGTGATAATATTTTTGCTGTAGGGGAGTGCACTCTGGGAGATGCTTATGATGCAGCGGCTGCAAAGCAAGGAATTTGCTCTTGTACTAGCTGTAGTCATGAAGAAGTTCGTAAGGCAATTATTGAACAGTCACTTAAAACAATACCCCAAGTAACTAAAGCACTTGGCTGGAAGCATGTTGATGGTTGTCATAACTGTCGTCAAGCGTTGAACTTTTACCTATTGGTTGCGTGGCCTGGTGAATATCAGGACGACCCATTGTCACGTCATATTAATGAGCGGGTACACGCCAATATCCAAAAAGATGGAACCTATGCCGTTATTCCACGTATTTGGGGAGGTTTGACCAATGCTGCAGAGTTAAAAGCATTGGGTGATATTGCTGAGAAATATGGTACGCCAGCAAAAATCACAGGCGGGCAAAGAATTGCTTTAGCAGGCGTAACTAAAGAGCAATTACCTCTTATATGGAAAGACATGAATGATGCAGGGTTTGTATCTGGCCATGCTTATGGCAAAGCACTAAGAAGCGTAAAAACCTGTGTTGGAGACTTACTTTGTAATTATGGTATTCGTGATTCAATTCCTCTTGGAATAGAGATAGAAAAAATGGCTTGGGGTGCCTGGACGCCTCATAAAGTGAAAATGGGGGTTTCTGGTTGTCCTCGAAATTGTGCAGAAGCCACAATCAAGGATATTGGGTTTGTTGCGACTGAGGCTGGCTGGGAAGTGTATGTTGGCGGTAATGGTGGAGCCAAAGCAAAGGTGGCTGAGTATTTGACCCGTTTGAACAACTCTGAAGAAGCAAAACGGTTCTCTGCAGCCTTCTTACAGCTCTGTAGAGAGGAGGTGCAGTACAAAGAACGTACTGCGCATAAACACATAAAGCCAACCTGAGTCTGTCCATTATGTAGAGCTATTTACGATACTATTATTATGTCGTTCGATAAAAGGAATTTCATTCAGACTGTTCAGCAAGTGACTTGCTGCGATCTAACATGCGCTGTATTTTTTCAAAGGTGATGCGCAACTGCTCAGAACTGACCGGTTTTCCAAGGTGACCATCCATTCCAACAGCCCTGCACCGTGCAATATACTCCGGTAGGACATGGGCCGTAAGTGCATAGATGGCGGTCGCGGCACGGCCATTATCCCTTTGCCATTGTCGAATTTTACGTGTGGCGTCGTAACCATCCAGCACTGGCATCTCACAGTCCATTAGAATCAGGTCGAAGTGGTGCTGCTGTTCACATACAATATCGACTGCCGAGGCACCATCCACTACCTGAGTGGCTGTGATCCCGAGCTTACGCATCAGGCCAGCGGCCACGATCCGGTTGACTGGGTTATCCTCCACCAGCAATATTCGGAGCCGTGGAAAATGATCGATAGCCTGTGATTCGTTGCTCTGCACAGCAGGGGGCGCAAGGCCTTCTAGCGAAAGTTGTTTACCCGTTTGTTCGAGTTCAACGGTGCCCTTAACAGCCGGCTCAGCTACAATCTCAAGACTAACATTAAAATGAAAAGTCGAGCCATGCCCCTGTTCACTCTCGACATCAATATTGCCTCCCATTAGATCAACCAGCTGTTTGCAGATAGCGAGGCCAAGGCCGGTACCCCCATATTTCCGGCTCGTCGATTGATCAGCCTGACTAAAGGCCTGAAACAAGCTCTGCTGTGCTAGTGGCTCAATGCCCACACCGGTATCCTTGATGCGACAATGAATCCGAGCCCAACTATCAGTGCGTTCTGGTACACTAAGTTGCAAGGATATAACCCCTTGATGAGTAAACTTAAAGGCATTGTTAAGCAGGTTGGATATCACCTGCTGCAGGCGCACAGCGTCCCCCATCAGCCAAGTTGGTACCTCTGGATCCATCGTAGCCACCAGTTGCACGTCATCATCGGCCAATAGGTGGAAGGGCATCGTAACCTCATCGATTAGGTTTGCCAGATTGAAGGGGTGGCTTTCCAGTTGCAGCTTGCCGGCCTCAACCTTGGAATAGTCAAGAATATCGTTGATCACTGTAATTAGGGTTTTTCCGGAACTCTGAATGGTGCGGGTGTAATGTTGTTGTGTCTCATTAAGATCTGTATCCTGTAGCAGTTCAGTCATGCCCAGAACACCATTCATTGGGGTGCGAATCTCATGACTCATACTGGCCAGAAATTCTGATTTCGCGACATTCGCCTGTTCAGCCTCCCTCTTGGTATGGGTTAGCACTGAATTCATTTCTGTAAGCTCTTCAACACGCTGTGCTGATTCGTCATTAAGTCTGTGCAACTGCACTTCCACTTGTCGCCGGTCTTCAGCCAGTTGATTAAATGCGAGCGCGAGTTCCCCAAGCTCATCTTGCCCTCTTACTTGCAGGGCCATATCAAACTTTTCACTTTGAGCTATCTTGCGGAACGCCTCGGTAACTCTGGTGAGACGGCCCGACAATATCCGACTTAAGAGCAGGCACAAAATCATTGATCCCAACACTGCCAAGGCGGCCAGTGAGAGCTTAAGAATAAGGCTGTAGAGGGCCTGTTGTGCTAGCTGCAAGGCTCTTTCCTCTAACGCATTACCGATGTTATCATTTAATTGTTTTATCTTGTCAATGCGGTAGCTAGCCAGTTCGAACCAGCGCTTGGTATCAAGTGTATTATCTTCATTACGCAGCTGCTGAATCGCATTCAAAGCATTGGCATCATCAATAACGATAGTACGATCAATTTCTTTGATCGTCTTACCCTCTGCTCTCAGCTGCGTTATTGTTGTTAGACGATCGTCATACTGCTCGAAGGTTTTATTGATAATTTCAAACAATGCCCGCTCTCGGGCACTCACCCCTTCCTGTTGCAGATAGTTGTTAACTAATCTCTCCAATTCGGGCAAGCCAGCGCTAACTTGTTCGGCATAACGAGCCTCGCCTCTAAGCAGGTAATTTTTAAAATTATGGATTAATCCGCCGTAGCCGGCTAATTGCTGAATTTTGTCAAGTAGTTCGTTACGTACCTCCTTACTGATCACATCTTGACGCAGGGCCAGCATCTGAGCAACGTCTGGGTCACCGTTAAGATCCGACATAATCTCAACGTACTTGTGGGGGGCTGTCTGGTAAAACTCCGACAGCAGGTTATCCTGCTGTGCTACGGCGGCGCTAATAGACTGAAAATTGGCAATAGACAGGTCACGAGAGGAAAATACGCCATTGACCAACGCTCGTTCCTGGCCGGCCACCTCCTGTAACCATAGCAACGTGACATGACTGTTTGCCCAGCGCGCCAAATAGGACAAACGGTGGCTTACTCCCAGCAGGTGCACAAATTTAATTGTCCTGACATTAAGCGCTGTATATACATCAAATGAATGACTAGTGCTAAGTTGAAGCGCTTCAACCTGCTGTCGAAACTGTGGCAGCTTGCCATATTCGGTGATGAGTTTGTCTAGCTCCAACCACAACTCGGGTTGATTAACTTCGAATTCAGTTGTTGTCAGCAGCTTTAACAACTGGTTAAGTTGCTGGTCAGTCTGTTGTTGCTGGTCTTGCAGAGCAGCACTGAATTCCAGACCGCCACTGCCCAAAAAACCCGCGCTCAGGCCACGTTCTTTTTGGAGTAAGTAGACCACTTCAGTTAGTTTTAAGGATACACGGTGAGTGGTGGCGACAGCGTGGGCGTGGCGGTATTGCTCCACTGTATTGATCGTCGCCATAACATAAAAGAACAACATAGCAATAATTGGAATTGCCAGCAGAAAAGCTAGCTTGTATTTGATTGGAAGATCATATAATCGTGACAACCACATATTAAATTACTCGCAACCATTTATTATAAGTTGCGTAACAAACCATCTGTGGCGTCGTTGTGTAGTTAAAATACTCATTATTATTTTTATACTTATTTAGTTTTTATATTATAGCGCCGATTTTTGGAACCTAACAAAATACTACTTTACGAGTATAAGCCTATATTAAAGTATATGTTAATTATAGGGGCAGAATTAATAGGGAAAACTCTAAATATCAGCTTCGTGGCACTTCAGTCAAGCCTTCGGTTCCCAGAGCCCCGACACTCTAGTAGTAAATATTGAATAATTCAATTGAGGAGAGTATCAACCGTTAATAGCTATACTTACCAAAAACCTAACTTTAGTTAGGTCCGCTCCCTACCCTCCATTTGTCATACTACTCATCAGACCTAAAAGGGAGCAATAAGATGAGTAGTGCAATAATACAAGAAGAGGAGAAATGGGCGGGTGCAAAGCGGTATTGGTATTTGGTTACCTTACTTGTGCCTGTTATTTTAGTTTTATCGGGTGTAATGGCTATAGAAACCAACTCTGGCCAGTGGTTGTGGTTGCTGACGGTGTTTTTCTTTATTGTTATTCCCATTGTGGATTTCATTTTTGGCGCGGATTCATTTAACCCCTCTGAAGAAGAACAGGAAGTATTAAAAGACGACAGTTACTATAAAAAAATTCTCTATGCCGCGACTGCATTTCAATGGATCGGTTTGATCTCAATGACTTGTGTAGTCACTCAAGGTGATTTCTCCTGGTTTAATATTATAGGGGCGATCTTAAGTGTGGGGGCTATGCATGCGCTAGGGCTCACCATGAGCCATGAGTTAGGGCATAAAATGAATGACAGAACACAGGTAATTGTTGCTCAAATATGCTCTGCCTGTAGTGGTTATGCGCACTTTAATATTGAGCACAATAAAGGGCATCATAAAGATGTTGCGACCCCTGAAGATCCCGCTTCTTCGCGTATGGGTGAATCTTTATATAAATTTGCATTACGCGAGTTACCTGGCGCTGCACGCCGAGGCTGGACGTTAGAGTCAAATAGACTCAAACGTCAAAAGCGCAGTGCATTTTCAATTCATAATGAATTATTACAAAGCTTGGCGATAACTGTTGTTGCTTATGGCGCGATGACGTATTTATTTGGCTGGATGGCTCTGCCTTTTCTGTTAATTAGCGGGGCATACGGTTGGTTTCATTTAACTATGGCCAACTTTATTGAGCACTATGGATTACTTCGACAGACCTTGCCAAATGGCCGGTTTGAGCGTTGCCAGCCTCATCACTCATGGAATAATAACTTTAAAGCATCTAACCTGCTGACTCTTCATTTACAGCGTCACTCAGACCACCATGCTCACCCAACACGCCCTTATCAGTTATTACGTGATTATCAAGATGCGCCTGAGCTGCCTCATGGCTACCCAGGGATGATGGCAATGGCTTTAATACCCGCTGCATGGCGCTTAATTATGGATCACCGTGTTGTTGAATGGGCTAATGGAGATATGAACAAGGTGAATATTGACCCTGCTCAGCGAGATGAACTATTTCGTCAATTTCATAAGCCAGAACCTGAAACTCGCCGTGCGGCATAAGGAGAAATAAAATGGCACAGTATCAATGTCCTGATTGTGGGTATGTTTATGATGAAAAAAATGGCTGTGAACGAGAGGGGTATCCTGCGGGTACTGCGTGGGAGAAAATCCCAGAAGAATTTCCTTGCCCTGATTGTTTTGTTAGAGAAAAACCAGACTTTGAGAGCCTCGGGGCAATAGAAGAGGAAGGGGCATAGCATGGCGTTTAAAAAATACTGTTGTGTGACCTGTGACCTGGTTTATGACGAAGAAGCAGGCTGGCCCGACGAAGGCTTTTCCCCAGGCACTAAATGGGGCGATATACCTGAAGATTGGACGTGCCCTGAGTGTTCCGCGTCTAAGTCTGATTTTTATTTAATGACATAGACGAGGTTTTCATGAGTATTGTTATTATCGGCGCAGGCCATGCGGGCCTTACATTAGCGAGAGAAATTAGAGCTAACTGTAAAATTACACCCATCACTATAATTAGTCGTGATGCTATTCGGGGATACTACAAACCGAATTTATCAAAGGCCTTGTCGATGGAAAAAACGCCAGATCAGCTGGTGATGAAAAGCGCAGAGACTATCGCTCAAGATCTTAATGCAAAGCTGTTAAGTAATGTCACTGTTATAGACATCGATACTGAGCATAAAGAGCTTAAGGGATTGTTCAATAATACTGAAGAAAGTAGCGTCATGACTATCCCTTACCATTCATTAGTATTGGCTACTGGGGCAAGCCCTATTCGTTTGCCTATTGAGCGAGAATCAAGCACTGAATTATTATCGATTAATAATCTCGAAGACTATGAAGTGTTTAGAGAGCGCATTCAACAAAAGAAGAAGGTATTGATTATTGGGGCTGGGTTTGTGGGCTGTGAATTAGCCAGCGATCTTATTTCTAATGATTATGACGTAGACATAGTCGATTTATGTGAATGGCCCCTGCAACGTTCAATGCCTGAAGTGATGGGGACAGAAATTAGAAAAGCCATGACAGAGCAAGGGGTAAAGTGGCATTTGGGGAAGACCTTAGCATCGGTAACAACGGAGCAAGATAACGGTAAAATAGCGCATTTATCTGATGGAACAAAAATTCAAACTGATGCGATTGTTTCTGCGGTTGGCTTAGTGCCGAATACGCATTTAGCCCGCAGTGCGGGAGTAATGGTGCAACGGGGTATAGAAGTGGATGGGCTATCACAGACCAGTGAACCTGATATTTATGCATTAGGTGACTGTGTAGAGTATAAAGGGGTCACACTGCCCTTTATTATGCCTGCGACTCATGCAGCAAAGGCCTTAGCTAAAACGTTAACGAGTACAGAAACTGCGCTTACGTTATCTGCATTACCCGTTGCAGTAAAAATTAGTGCATGTCCTACGCTTGTATGTCCTTCACTCGATAAAAAAGGTATCTGGCAGGTTCAAGGTGCAGGAATGAATCTTGAGGCGCACTTTATTAACGGAGAAGGGCTTATGTCTGGTTTTGCATTAACGGGGCAATGTATAACGAGAAAAAACCAACTGGTTACTGAGTGTTTGCCTGCGTTTTACTAAATGGGCCTAGTGAGATAAAGTGATAAGTAAGATCGTTATTTTGAATGGCAAAAGCATTAATTTATGAATCAACTTGTGGTTAGTGATACGGACATTTCACCCCCTGAATTTCACGGTCATCTGGTTAGAGAAGAGCTGGTTAATCAGTTACAACGTTCACCTAAAAAACTAACATTGATCCAGGCACCTCCCGGCTATGGAAAAACAGGGTTGTTATGCCAAATTTATCGTGGTTCTGAACAACCTGCTCTATGGATCAATAGCCGACAATCAGATAATGATCCTATAAACCTGATTCAAAAAATGGGCGCTGCTTTAGTAGCACTTAATCCTAATAAAAAGAAAGTAAATCAATATCAGCCAGATGGTTTTACACCCCCTTCGTTTAACCCTTGGGTTCTCTCCTTAATTGACGAAATTAATGAGCTCAATGGCGTAGATATTTATATTAATGATATTGATTTTCTCACCGAACAAGCTGTACTCGATATTTTAAACAGACTCATTCGCAACACCTCATCCACGGTTCGTTTTTATATATCCACAGCTAAAGCAGCGGAATTCTCATATTCTCATTTGTTAATGGAAAATCAGGTCGCTAGCATCACTCAAGAAGCGTTGAGGTTCGGTAAGACAGAAATAGAAAAGGTGTTTCGCTTGGCTGGAAAGCCAGTCCCCAATACATCACTACTGCAAAAAATGGTTGATCTCACAGAAGGCTGGCCTGCCGCTATTTATTATGCTGCGATTAACCTTGAAGAAGCGTCTTCACTTGAATCTTTTATGGCAGAGCTTGAGCAAGGGCAGGTAGCCTTTGATCGCTATTTTGTTGAACGTGTTTTTGAGCGTCAGTCGTCGGGTGTAAGAACGTTAATGCTTAAACTCGCCTTGCTTGACCGGTTCAATATAGGCATGTGTCAGTTATTAAGTGATGATAGTGCGGTGACTCAACAGCTGATCTCTTATATTAAAAACAACACGTTTATATCCCCCATTGATGCCTCCGGTACTTGGTTTCGGTTTCATCAGCTATTTAATATATTTCTTCGTAAACGTTGCCCGTTCGATTTAACACCACGCGAGCAAAATGAAACGCGTTTGAATGCTGCTAACTGGTTTAAAGAGGGAGGCAATGAAGAGGAAGCTATTGGTCTGGCATTGCAAGCTAAAGCGTTTGATCAGGCTGCTCTTTGGATGGAAGACGCATTTCCAACGGTGGTTGTACGGTACGCCAAGCATGTCACGTATTTAGACTGGTTTAAGTCATTGCCTGAGGCCGTAGTTGACCAACACCCAAGGGTAAGAATTGGTTATATCTGGTCGCTTAGCGCAGGGCGGCAGTTTCTCTCTGCTGTTGAACAAATGTCAATATTAGGCCGAAACAAAACGTCTTATTCTACCAATGTTCAGAAGGAAATAACCCGGGTCGTGGCCTTAGCAGGCTGTGCGGCTAAAGCACTAAAAGATGAAGTGCAGGCGGTATCTCCTGAGATTAATCAATGGTTAGAGGCATGGAATGATGATGCGCATTATAAAAACATTAATGATTACCACTATGAGCTCGGAATAGCCTGGTTAGTAAAAGGGTTTAGTGAAAAATGTTTGTCAGACTTTAGTCAGGCAAAAATCGCGTTAAGCAAAGCGATGAACCATTTGCAGGCCTATGGCAGCTATTATGGACAGTGTTGGGTTCACTCTTTAACGGCCGTGACCTATGCCAAACAAGGCTTTCATCATGAAGCGTTAAAAGAAGCGCGAGAGGGTTACAATCTGGCGCAGGCTAGCTTGGGGGAAAAGTCACACCCAGGATATGGTTTGGCGGTGTTAATTGCGGCCATTAGCTATGAATATGATGAACTTGAAGTGGCAGAAAGGTATCTGGATGGTGCGCTGGAATACCTTAAAGAACAGAGTTCAACCGATATGTTGATGGCGGCTTATGAAACAAAAGCACGATTATTCATGAATGAAGGTTCGGTTGAAGAAGGAATTGGGTTTCTAAAAGATGGCATTAAATGGGCCGAAAGTCAGTCTCTTAAACGACTTTATCTTAAGCTGGCTGATGAGTTAATTGTTTGGTTACTGCGTTTTCATCGTGTGGCCGAAGCGGAACAATATTCCAGCCAATATGACCTGATTGTGGGTGATGTTAATCGCTTTCAGCTTGAGCGGCTGGAGCACAAAATTGCAGCCCGTAGCATTGTGTATATGATGCTGCAAAACAAACAGTTTTCTGCTGCGCTTAAAATGCTTGAAACACTTATTAATAGAAGCGAAGGGCTAGGCCACTTAAGACGTACAGCCGAGTGGTTGAAAATGGAATCGCTTACCTATTGGTTGTTAGGCGAAAAAGAAAAATCTGAAAAAAGTATGGGTAAAGCACTTGAAATTGCCAGTACGCAAAACTACTTCCGCTTGTTCCTTGATGATGGAATCTTGTTATCCCCCATTTTGAAAGCGACAGAAACATTAACGGGCGATACCCAATACAAGCCCTTTCTCAAGACATTAATGCGTAAAATAAAACCAGATGAGGCATCTGCGAGACCCCGTGGCATAGATACATTAACGGTAAAAGAAACCGCAATAATAAAGACGCTGGAACAAGGCTTAACCAATAAAGAAATTGCAGCTCAGCTCTTCATATCTGAAGGAACTCTAAAATGGCACCTGCATAATATTTATTCAAAATTACAGGTAAAAAACAGAACCACCGCCTTAGTGATGGCTCGTCAGAAAGGATATTTGTAAGTTGAATACTTTCTTATAACGCCTTTCTGTCTACTGTTATTACGAACTTAACCTAGAATACCAAGCATGTATAAAGAGTGTTTGGCAGAATAATATAGGCGTATCAAAGCCACTTGTAACGATAATATCTTCGATAGAGGAGGGTGGAAGAACAGAAACATTTTTTCCAAAAGAGGCTTTATAGTCTTTAATTTTATCTTCTGACATTCCTGAATATTTCAACATTCTTAACCACACATCAAGAAGCTTTGTGCCGCTAGCTGTGGATATGTCTCCTGCCAGGTCCGCATTTATAAGATATCCGTGAGGGTTTAGGCGTTGAGCTATTTCTCTGAAAAATTCAGTTCTTTGTTCTGATTGAATAAGAAATTGAGAGACCAATATCGATGTTGCCGCATCAAATAATGCTGATTTTGGTAATGAAGTGAGGTAACCCTCATGGAATGTGCAGCGCTCTGAAATACCCAGCTCTTCAGCTTTTTGACGAAAAATATTTAACATTGATGTGGCAGGCTCTACTGCGGTAAATTTCCACTTAGGAAAAGCGTGCGCCAGCGTGATCAACTCAGCACCTGTTCCCACTCCAACACAAAGAATATTCGCTTCCTCTGGAAGCTCTGAAAGAACCATTTGCATGCATAAATGTAATGCATCTTTCATCGGCGCTAATTTGGAAAATTGCTTATCATAAGATGATGCAACGTCCTTATTAAAGCGCTTTGGGGCTGCATCATTATTTGAATTCATTAAAGTCCAATACCTTTTAAACTGTGATCAATCACATATTCAAGTTCAGATGAGGGTTCACCTGCACGAGCCTGGGAAGCAGTCCCTCTCAACGTTGTTGCGAGGCAAAGCGCGTTATTTTTTGCATTATCATTTAAACCAAGAGTTTGAGCTTCCGGGTCGGTATTAAATATGTCGGTTAATAAGATTTGTATATAACCCCCTGCATCCGTTAATAGTCGATTTGCTTCTTCCGGCATATCGCCACTGGCCACTTCTGATTGACACCGCACAATATAACACCCTTTGGGGGGGGCTGATTCGCATTGAGCCGATACTACAGATATTAGATAATTTCTTAAACGCAACTTTAAAGACACATTTGGTTCAAACAATAATTTTGAATGAATTTTGGCTCTATTTTCAATATAGAACTTCGTCGCTTTAATAAACAACGCTTCCTTGTTACCAAAAGTGCTGTACATACTCGGCTTATTAATTCCCATACTCTGGGTAAGGTCCGACAACGAAGAACCTACATAGCCTTTCTGCCAAAAGACATCCATCGCGGCTTGCAGTGCTGCGTCTTCATTAAATGCTCGTTTACGACCACCTGCCATGAGGTTCCTTAAGTTCTATAGAAATAATAGGTTGACTTATTGTACCGATCGGTATAATTTATTTCAAGCATACCGATCGGTACAAAATAAACCTCTAAAATTATTGAATAAAAGGAACTGAGTCATGAGTATCTCTATTAAAAATAAAGTCGCTTTGGTTACAGGTGCAAATCGTGGTATTGGTAAAGCGATTGTGGAGTCGTTTGTAAATCATGGCGCTAAAAAAGTGTATTTGGCCGTTCGTAACCCAGAATCAACCAAAGCTTTGGAAGAACAGTTTGGAGATAAAGTGGTTACGGTGCAGGCTGACGTATCTGATGAAAACTCTATTAAGAAACTGGCCGAACAAGCTAAAGATGTAGACATTCTAGTTAACAATGCGGGCGTACTGGTGCCTTCTTCGCCGTTGGGTGAAAACGCTGAAAAAGCGTTAGCAAAAGAAATGGATGTAAATGTGTTTGGTTTACTGCGCGTTTCCAATGCATTTGCTGAAATTCTAGAAAACAACCAAGGTGCTCTGGTTCAGTTAAACTCTGTTGCATCTATTAAAAACTTCTCTGACCTATCCACTTACTCAGCTTCAAAGGCCGCTTCTTATTCCTTAACACAAGGGCTGAGAGAAAAGTTGGGGGAAAAAGGGGTCGGTGTTTTAAGTGTTCATCCGGGCCCCATCGCTACCGATATGGGCGTTCAAGCGGGTTTTGAAGGTGAATCAACATCAAGTGTTTCAGAGGGTATTGTAAGCGCACTGGAAGCAGGTGATTTCCATCTATTTCCAGACGCTATGGCAAAACAATTTGAGTCTGCATATCAGAGTTTTTCGGATAACATTGTGACGGCTGATTTGTCATAGTAATTATTGGTTAAGGTAGAACCACATAAAAGTATTAATGGGCATTTGTCCCTTTAATACTTTTCAGCATTTTTAAATATCTTCCCAAAATTCTTTAATGGCATTTCTCAGGCGTTTATTTTCAAAGTGCTGCTCTATGCCTCTGCGGGCTTCTAGTCTCTTTTTAATTTTGTTTTTTGCTTTGTTATTTGATTCTTGTTTGTTCACATCCATAAACATATCAACCAAATCAACTTCAATGTTTTCAACTAGCGTGTTGTTTTGCATGGCCCATTCTCCTGACGTATTTGTTAAATAGTTACAGCACAGAGTTAAATCTAAAGGGTTTGTATGACGCTAAAGTGACAGGATCTTTAATGAATTATGAAGGCTGATAAATAAAAAAAGGGCGCTTCATAAGAAGCACGCCTAAAATTAGATCAGGAAGACGATCTGTTTTTTAAAACCGAGCATTAGAACTTGTGTTCAAGACCTAAACCAAGGAAATCTTCATCTGAACCTGACTCATCAGCGTCGGCCATGGTGTAGAAACCAAACACTTTAGTTTGCTTACCTAGTTTATAATCTGCACCAATAGATGTTTGCTCTCCACCCTCTGTTTTAATATCTGACTGAGCGTGTTGAATTTTAAGTTTGGTCGCGCCTATTTTATAAGATGCGCTTAGTAAAAAACCATCCTCATCGTCACCCTCTTCAGGCATAGCTTGTTGCCACATAGCACCTAAAGTAAAGTCGCTTACGCTGTATTCGCCAACCAAGCGAACCGTATCAAGACCTTCTTCTTCTACATCTATATCGTAGG
>JQIA01001184.1_pt1 | contig 14059 bp, 12 predicted proteins | sample 811431 | NCBI WGS metagenome assembly JQIA01 (sample SAMN02998118, study PRJNA258478) | marine sediment metagenome | biome: marine; feature: seafloor; material: sediment; isolation source: oil-polluted sediment collected from 3 locations (0.5 km, 0.7 km and 0.9 km)... | place: USA: Gulf of Mexico ... | reverse complement strand
GACGAGATTAAGCGGGTAATGCGTGGTGAGCCGCCATTGAAAAATGATGACGACGATGACAGTTCGACCAGCGGTGATTCCGGTTCCACTACTTCCATTCCGAAGGCTGCCAAAAAGCCTAAAGATGATGGCAGCATGGAGCCTCAGCCTCAGAGCTAAGCTATATTACAACTTAATAAAAACCCTGAAGCCAAGCTGGTTTCGGGTTTTTTTATGCCTTGCGCGGCTTTGGTCAGAATGCCTTGAAGTATACTTGTGCACACCTTAGCGTTGGCTAAGGCCTGCTTTCGTCGTGATCTGTCTATATTATGTCGAAATGCTGTCAGCAATCACATCAAGCGGGCGTAAAGTTTAGCTAGATCAACCCATAGCCCGAGGCGCCCAATGGAATATAAAACCGACATCGAAATTGCCCGTGAAGCCAGCAAAAAGCCCATTCAGGAAATTGGCGCAAAGCTCGGGATTCCGGAAGCTGACCTGCTGCCATTTGGCCATGACAAAGCAAAAATATCGGCAGAATTTATTGCCGCACAAAAAGACAAACCAAATGGCAAGTTGATATTGGTGACGGCCATTAGCCCAACACCGGCAGGGGAAGGTAAAACCACAACCACCGTGGGGCTGAGTGACGGGCTGAATGCCATTGGCAAACAATCAACTATCTGTATTCGTGAGGCCAGCCTTGGCCCTTGTTTTGGCATGAAAGGCGGCGCTGCGGGTGGTGGCTATGCCCAAGTGGTGCCAATGGAAGATATGAACCTGCATTTTACAGGTGACTTTCACGCCATTACCTCGGCGCATAACCTGCTGAGCGCCATGATAGATAACCACATTTACTGGGGTAACGAGCTAGAGATTGACGAGCGCCGCATTGTGTGGCGCCGTGCGATGGACATGAACGACCGCGCGCTTCGAGACCTTGTGGTTAGCCTTGGCGGTGTTGCTAACGGCTTTCCGCGCCAAGGCGGGTTTGATATTACCGTTGCGTCCGAAGTTATGGCGATCCTTTGCCTTTCAAACGACCTTCAAGACCTTGAGCAACGCCTTGGCAACATTATTGTGGCCTACCGGCGGGACCGCACGCCGATTTATTGCAGTGATATCGAAGCAGACGGAGCCATGACGGTGCTACTGCAACAAGCGATGCAACCAAACTTGGTGCAAACGCTTGAGAACAACCCTGCTTTGGTGCACGGCGGCCCATTTGCCAATATTGCCCACGGGTGCAACTCTGTTGTGGCTACCCAAACAGCCTTAAAAATTAGCGAATATGTGGTGACCGAAGCTGGTTTTGGTGCAGACCTTGGCGCTGAAAAGTTTATGAACATTAAATGCCGCAAAGCTGGTCTCGCGCCAGATGTTGTGGTTTTGGTTGCTACTGTTCGCGCTAGTAAAATGAACGGCGGGGTGGCGCGGGCTGACCTAGGGCAAGAAGATGTAAATGCGGTTATTGAAGGCTGTGCCAACCTTGGGCGGCATATTGAAAACCTAAAATCTTTCGGAGTTCCGGTGGTGGTCGCGATCAACCACTTTGTATCTGATTCTGATGAAGAGGTTGAGGCCATTAAGGCCTATGCCCGCGGCCATGGTTCAGAAGCAATTTTGTGCACTCACTGGGCAAACGGCTCTGCCGGAACCAAAGAGTTGGCTGAGCGCGTGGCTGAAATAGCTGAGGCCAATGTTTCGGCCTTTGCGCCATTGTATCCTGACGATATGCCACTTTTTGAGAAAATTGAAACCATCGCCAAGCGGATATACCGCGCCGATGAAGTTATGGCCGACAAAAAAATCAGGCAACAATTACGGGATTGGGAAGATGCGGGCTATGGGCACCTTCCGGTTTGTATGGCAAAAACCCAGTATAGTTTCTCAACCGACCCTGACCTGCGCGGCGCGCCCACTGGCCACTCATTGCCGGTAAGAGAAGTGAAGCTTTCAGCCGGTGCCGGGTTTATTGTGGTGATCTGCGGTGCTATTATGACCATGCCGGGGCTGCCTCGCACCCCGGCGGCAAAAAGCATCCGGCTAAACGATGCGGGTGAGATTGAAGGATTGTTCTGATAAGACTTTTATTTGCAACGCTTGTTTTTTGTCTGAGCGCTGCCTTGGCAAACGCAAACCCGCGGGTTTATGTGACTTCATTTGAGCGGGTTGAAGACTTTGCCGGTTTTTATATTGTGCCGCAGGGGCACAAGGGCACAGCAAGCCATGAGCAATCTGCCGCGCGGGCGCATTCTGGGCGGTTTTCCCATCGCGGTTGGATAACCGGGGAAAACTCGCCAAGCCGCGCGGGGGTCAATAACAATCATCGGGGGTATCCGACGGTTCAGCTTTATAAGCTGGAGGGTGGCGCGTTTAGCACGCCAGCAAGAATTGAGTTTTGGGTATGGCTTGATATGGAAATTGCTCGCGGAGAATGGTTTAGTTTTGCAACCCTTGACCACACCACCCGTGACCGCTGGGATCCGGTTTTGATTAATTTGAGCGATGAGGGCTTTGTGCATTTGATGCATGTTCCCAGAAACGGGCAACAACGGCACAGCTTTCAAACGGATACCGTGCGGTTTCCGATGCGGGAATGGGTAAAGCTGAGCGTGGACATTCATTTTGACCGGAGAAACGGCTATGCACGGGTTTGGCAAAATGATATTTTGGTTTCAGAAGCGCCCGTCCGGCGAGGGCGAGGGCTTTTTACGCAGGCTCATTTTGGGCTTTATGCGCCGCCGTCAATCAGCAATGGTGTAGTGTTTAATGACGACTTGGTTATCACCGAATTAGGGCACCCCTAGGAGAGAATATGGCACATAGAATAGACGGAAAAGCCTTTGCAGCAACAGTGCGGGCGCGTGTTGCTGAGCATGTGACGCGGCTTAAAGAGGGTGGGATAACACCGGGGTTGGCGGTTATTCTGGTCGGGGAAGACCCCGCGAGCGAGGTTTATGTGCGCAACAAAGGCAAGCAAACGCTTGAAGTTGGCATGAACAGCTATGAGCATAAGCTGGCGGCAGAGACCCCGCGCGAAGAGCTGTTGGCGCTGATAGACAAGCTGAATAACGACCCCGCCGTGCATGGAATATTGTGCCAGTTTCCAGTGCCGGACCATTTGAATGAAGCCGAGATAATTGCGGCGATTAAGCCAGAAAAAGATGTAGACGGGTTGCACGTGCTGAATGCAGGCCTACTGGCGACTGGGCAAAAAGGGCTGGTTTCTTGCACGCCGCTGGGCTGCCTAATGCTGCTGCGTGATCGGCTCGGGAACCTTTCGGGGCTGAATGCCGTGGTGGTAGGGCGCTCCAATCTGGTGGGCAAACCGCTAGCGCAACTGCTACTGCGTGATAGCTGCACAGTGACAATTGCACACTCGCGCACCAAAGATATTGAAGCTGTTTGCAAGCGGGCTGATATTGTGGTGGCCGCTGTAGGGCGGGCCGAAATGATAAACGCCGACTGGATAAAGCCTGGTGCAACGGTGATAGATGTAGGCATAAACCGTATTCCAGCCCCCGAGCGCGGTGAAGGCAAAATGCGGCTGGTGGGAGATGTGAACTTTGCCAGCGCCAGTGAAGTTGCGGGCGCAATAACCCCCGTGCCCGGCGGCGTAGGGCCAATGACAATTGCGTGCCTATTGGCCAATACGGTAACGGCCTGCTGCCGCGTAAACGGACTAGAAGAACCAGAAGGCTTAACCGCTTAAAGCTGGTTCTCGCCGTCTCTAATAAATAGGTGGCTCCAAGCTTTTTCTACAAGCCCGACAGACATTTGAAGCTCAATCCCTTCATATATGCAACTTGAGATCATTTGTTCTATCAGGAATTTTGGCTGATAAGCTGCATATTCGTTGTCTACGGTCGGGAACAATTCTACCAATAGGTGGGTGAGCACCTCTTCCTTGAACTCCATCGGGTATTGCTTGGCCGTAAGCCCGAATATTTTGATAAACTCTTCTCTTGTCGGGCTGCCAACAAATATTTTGTAGTAAATACGCCGCAATGCCGCGCCATCAAAAATTTTGTTTGGCGCAAAGTTGGTTGAGAACATAACTTTTGTATCAAACGGCACGGTGAATTTTTGGCCGGATTGCAAAGTCAAAATATCGAAGCCAGATTCCATAGGCACAATCCAGCGGTTGATAAGCGTTTGTGGCGGTGTGGATTGGCGACCAAGGTCATCCACAATAAAAACGCCACCGGAAGATTTAAGCTGTAGCGGGGCTTGATAGGTGCGTGAAACCGGATTGAAGTTTAGGTCAAGCATATCCATGGTAAGCTCACCACCAGTAATAACCGTGGGCCGCTGGCAAAGCATATAACGCTTGTCATGGCCGCCTCCACTCAAACGAAGCACATTTTTTTCTGGCTCCTTTTCCTCAATGATTTTGTGGATCAGCGGGTCATAAAGGGAAATTACGTTTCCGGAATATTCAATAAATTCAGGTACATAAATACTATCTTTATAGGCGTTGCGAATCCCGTCAGCGATAGAAGATTTACCATTGCCCGGAGGCCCGTAAAACAGCACAGAGCGGGGTGAGTTAACCGCAGGCCCAAGTTGCTGAAACATATGCTTGTCAATAATCAGGTGGCCCATGCTCTTTTCAAGAGCCTCTTTGCTCACCACAGAATTCCGAATGGATTGGGCTTCAACTTGCTTTTTATAAACTTCAAGCGGCACGGGAATTGCGCCAAAATATTCTGATTGGGCCAAAGCATCTAGCGCGGTTTGTCTGCCTGCTTCGGTAAGTTTATAGCGCAGGTGTTTGGGGTCTTCAAACCGAGAGGCCCCCAAGGTTTCTATCATGTTGCTTTCACGTGCGATCTCGATAATTTCTTGTGCGATCGGTACACTGACCTTCAGTGCGCCAGCTATCGTAACCACGTTTTCAAGGTTCCTACGCAGAATGGTTTTAAGCAAGATTTCGCGAAGAAGCGTTGTATCAATACCAAGGTCTGCCATAGATTTTGGCGGGAGCGGCATAGGGGCTGTGATGGTCATTGTTTATTCCTGCAAATAGCTAGGCGTAGTCTACCTTGGCTTGCGGGGTTCTGGCAAGCTGCCCTTATAATTCATGGGTTATTTTTGGCAAAATTTGATCTATAGTTCAGCGAACACTCGAATTGCAGGGGCAAAACTATTTCACATTCTCAATCAGTCCGGTTTGGACTCTTCATATTTGCCCTGCTTTGTTTTGAGGCGGCGCTAACGCTGCTACCTGCTGGGCTGGCGATAACCGCCCATGAGGGCGATTTAATGCATATGCTAGATGCCTCCCTTCGCATGGTTGACGGTGAATTGCCTCATCAGGATTTTATGACCCCTATCGGGATTTTGGGGTTTGCGCCAGTTGCCGCTTTCCTCGCCCTCGGGTTTGGGGTGGGTAAAGCTACATTACTTGCAAATATGGCGGTGGCGGCTTTGCTGTTGCCAGCTACTTGGTGGGTGGGGGCTACACGCTTAACCATGGCTCAGGCGATAGTGTTTGGCATTGGTATGGTTGCTTTGCTGGCGGCTGTTGTGTTTGGTGGCGGCTCTACCGCGATTTCCCTTTCAATGTTTTATAACCGCTGGGCATGGGGCGTTACTTTTTTGGTTTTGGCCACGGTTTTGTTTCCCAAAAAAGTTGCATTAGCAGAACACCTGATTGCGCCATTGGTTATTGGGTTGGGTATGGCAATTTTGGCTATGCTAAAAATGACCTTCTTTGTGCCGCTCGCACCTGTGGTTATTTTGATACTTTTCGCGCAAAAACGGGCTGGGCTGGCAGGTTGGGCGCTTCTCGTTGGCGCAATGGTTGGGGCCATTTTGGTGGGGTTCCTGGGCGTTGATTTTTTTAAGGCCTACCTTGGTGATTTGCTAGCGGTTACCCAATCCAACTCTGGCCGCACCTCTGCCGGAGAGAGCTTTTCAGCGGTAGTGGCAAACCCGCACACAATTGTTGGCTCGCTCGTTTTGCTCGGCAGCTTGTTGGTGTTTCGTAAATCTGGGCGCATGGAGCAGGGCTTGGTAATCCTGCTTTTGGCCCCGGTTTTTGCTTATATTACTTACCAAAACTGGGGAAACGACCCCAAGTGGCTGTTTATTGTAATTCTATACCTTTGGATAAACCTGCCAGACAAAGGCGAGCTTGCTGCCTTTCGCCTACCTGCGCGGCAGTCGGTTCTGGCCCTGCTATGCGTGGCAACAACGCTTGCCATCCCTTCCGCTATTTCGCTGGTTACCTCTCCCTTCAGGGCGGCGTTTGCTTCAACCCAAGGTTATGAATTGCTACCGATCCGGGGAGAGGTTTCAGATATCTGGCTACCTGAAGCGCGAGTGCAAAATGTAGTGGTGCGCACTGGTTTTGAGGGAATGCCCGCGCTACTGCCAGAGCATGAGTTGCTGGAAATTAACGGATTTACCTTTCAAGATTGCAGGTTAACAGAAACAATTGTGCCCATGAACCTCGCGATGGCAAAGCAAGTTGCTGCGCTTGACTTCACCAAAGGCCAGCCTGTGCTAACCGCAGATGTGCTGAATGTTAGCTGGCTACTTGCAGATATAACGCGCGTAAAGGGTGCTGCCCCTTGGTATTACGGTGATGATGCTGGGCTAGAAAACACGGCGTATCTTATGGTCCCGCTTTGCCCGATTAAAACGCTGTTACGAGATGAAATGGTCGCGCAATTTATGGATGCGGGCTATGGGCTGAATGAAGTGTATAGCAGTAGCCTCATGCGGCTTTATGAGGTTGCTAAACCGTAAGCAGGCTAAAAACCAGCAGGTAAACAAAAAGCGCGCCAGCGAGAGCAAACCCAAGCGGAAAGCGCTTTTTCAAGCCTGTCACCCCTTCCCAAGAGGCCCAGCCCTTTGGAGCCAACCCAATCCTGCCCACAATAGAGTGGATAATCACGGCAGATAGCGAGCAAAGCGCTACGAGCATAACAAAACTCAACAGATCACTGGTTTGGATGAACGGAATAATGGCGGTGGTGAACTTTAAATCACCCGCTGCGACCAAACGTAACGCATGAATTACGATGCTTGCCAGAAGCGCTATAACCGTAAACAGCAAGCTTTTGGTGTATTCGTCAAACGGCAACACAAAAGGGCCAACTACTATAAACAGCCCAACCATAAACAGCGAAAGCCGGTTCGGGATTTTTAAGTATTTAAGGTCGCTCCACGTTGCCCAAATGCAAAATGGAAACGTGATAACCAAAAAAACCGGCGCCCAAATCTCCATTGCAAGTTAAATACTTACATTTGAAGAGAGCGCGCGAAGTGCGTCAACCGCCGCAGCAAAGTGCCGTGGGTGAGTGTCTATCGCTTCTTCAAGCAGGCCTTTTGCAATATCGCGGTCGCCGTGGTTAACGGCAACTTTTGCGGCTTCGTAATAAAGCAATGCGCGCTCTTCGTCGGTCATCGGAATAACAGGCAAGTTGTATTCGCCGCGTAGGGCACGAACTACCACAAGGTTTACTTTGGCTCTGAACAGGCTTGGGTCAGCTCGTAGAGCTTGGCGGAACAGCGTTTCAGCGTCTTCAAGGTCGCCCCGTATCCGTTTTGAAAAGCCCCAGTTGTTTAGGGTGTTTGCAGGCGCAGTGGTTAGGCCGCGCGCGATATCATAAAAGCTGTCGGCCTTATCCCACTCCTCGTTATGGTCCGCCACAATGGCCTCAAGCCGGTAGCGGTCATAAGTTTCGAGCGTTGGCGGAATTGCATCTAATTGCGCTTCGCCTTCTTCCCAGCCACCGTTGCGAATATAGGCGTCGGCCATGGCAATGCGGTCTGAGTTATTTAGCGCACCGGATTCGGCAATCACTTCATAAACCAAAACCGCTTCGGCGTGCTGGTCTGCGCGGGCCAAAGATATCGCAAGCGCACGCCTAAGATCCATGTTTTCGGGGTCTTGTGCTACGGCGTTTCTAAAGTGCGCGACCGAACGGGCTGGGTCCGCGAAATTAAGAATAATTTCGCTCAGCTCTTCGTCTGCGAGTAGGTCTCCGTCTGGAAGCGCCCGGTCTGCATCGGATATGTCTCCGCCGCACGCACCAAGGAACATGATGGAACCAAGAAGTGCTGCCTGAAGGGTGAGTTTTGTGCTTTGCATCTTATCCCCATAATTTTACTGCCCAAGCAATAAGTAACGCCCATTGCCTCGCCGGACCAGCAAGAAATTGAATTCTTCGGGGATTTCCGCCGAAGAAGCGGCTACTAGATCAATCGCAAGTAGTAAATTGGCCCGAATCTCTTCAGAGTCGCCATTATCGAGCGCAAAGGCGCGCTGGAAACTGGCTTTAGCAGCAATAAATTGCCCAGAGTTGATCTGGATTACGCCAAGGTTATTCCATGCAGCTACAAAAGTCGGGTCTAACTCAACGGCGCGAATTAAGAACTTTTCGGCTTGGTTTAACCTACCAAGACGCAGATTAGCTGAACCGATAGCGCTTAATACATCAACCGTTAGCCCATGGGTTTGCACAGCGCGGGTGTAGGCTGTGAGGGCTATATCATACTCCCCAGCCGCCATTAGGCGGTGGCCGACTATCAGGCCGTCAACAGCTTCGGTTATCTGCTCGGTTCCGGGTGGCGGCGCCACACCTTCACGGTTGTTAGAGAGAATACCTTCTGAGCTTTCACACGCGGCAAGGGCGCAAACTAGCCCCAATAACGCCAAACGCATTTAGCCTTGGCCCTGAAGAAGGTTCACGTAAATATCGTAAATCGAGGGGCCAACAAGAATAATAAGCAAAGGCGGAACGGTAAGCATCATGGTGGCCAAGGTCATTTTTGTCGGCAATTTATTGGCTTTTTCTTCCGCGCGCATAACCCGCTTGTCGCGCATTTCAAAGGCGTAAATCCGAAGCGCATCACTGATAGACGTACCAAAAGACGCGGATTGAACCAGCACCGTTACAAACGAGCTAATATCGGTAACGCCGCAACGCTCCCCCAGATCTCGCAACACGGTTACCCGTTCTTTACCTGCACGAAGCTCATTGGCCACGACCTCGAACTCTTCGGCAAGGGCAACATTCGAGTGTTTTATCTCGGCGGCAACCCGCACGATGGATTGGTCGAGTGATTGGCCAGCTTCTACACAAACCAGCATAAGGTCAAGTGCGTCAGGAAAGCCGTTTTCAAGTTCGTCTTGCCGCGTTTGGCGGCGGCGCTCAACCCAATAGGTTGGGAAATAATAACCAACCACCCCCGGAATAAGCACATAAGAAATGAGTTTTGGCGTGGTTAGCTCGCCACCCGCAATAATCACAAATAGTAGCCCCAACGAGAGGCCTGCGATACCAAGGATCATTCTCAAAAAGTTAAAGTTCCCCACGGCGCCGCGAGAGCGATAACCAGCCTGAAGCAATTTTAGCTTGGCCGCGCTAAGCTCGTCTTCGTTTTGCGGCGTTAGATAGGCTTCATATTTTTGAAGGTTGATTTTGCCGCTATCATAACGAAGGTTCATGCCGCCTTTTGCACTGTCATTACCCTTCTTTTTGAACTTGACAGCGGGTGCGCCACCGCGCCCCAGTTTTGCAAACGGGTCTTCGCCTTTGTTCAAGATCATAGGGAGTGAGAGCAAAATCAGGAATATCCCAAGCCCGCCGGCCACTATTACCGGCCCAAGCGGCCCAAGTACCGCAGTGATAAATTCCAAAGTTGTGTCTAGCACAGCTTATCCTTTCAAATCGGTCTAAACTTTAATGTCGACCAGAATTCGCATAAATATAACATTTACCACCAGAAACACGGCAACCGTTATTGCCATAGGTAAGAAGACTGGTGTGCCCATTACACCGTCATAATAACCGGGTTGCATCACATTAATTGCAATCAAGGCTACCACCGGGAAAAATGACAGAAACCAGCCAGACCATTTTGCTTCAGCCGTAATTGCGTTTACCCGCCGGAATAGCTTGAACCGCGAGCGGATAACCTTTGACAGGCCATCAAGAATTTCTGCCAAGTTACCACCGGACTGCGACTGAATCGAAACCGCAACCGCTAAGAAGCGAAGATCCTGCACGTCTACCCGCTCGGTCATCTTTCTAAGCGAGCTTGAGATTTCAGCGCCAAAGTTGGCTTCATCTACTAAAATCCCGAATTCGGAGCCTAGTGGATCTGGCATTTCTTGGGCAACAAGATTAACCGAACTGGCAAACGGGTGGCCAACGCGGAGCGAGCGCACCATAAGTTCAATCGCATCCGGAAGTTGCTCTTGAAACAATTCCATCCGCTTTTTGGCTTTACCGTTAAGCCATACAAAAATCGCACCGTAGCCCATAATAACAGCAACAATAATACGCATGGTAAGATTGGCCGATGTGGTAAAAGTGAGCGCAAAGAAAGAAACGATCATCAGCATGATAACCAAGCCGATAAGCGCGGTTGGCGTAAAAGCAATATTTGCGGTCGCAGCTCTTTTAGAAAGCGCGCCAATAACCGGAAGCCGTAAACTGCCGGTGTGTTGTTCACGCTCTTTGCGTAGCGTTTCCATCACAGACTCGCGGGTTTCCCCTTTTTCGAGCAGTTGCAAACGCCGGTTTACTTTACTTTCCAGCCGAACGGATTTACCGAAAACAGCCAAATAGATGCCTTCGATCAAAAACAGCACGGCGGCAAAAATAACGGCGTAAATTAGTGGTTCAATACTCATTTCTAGCTCTCCGAAACTTCGTTATAGACCGGAGTATCCGAGAACAATGAAGCCGGGATATGATACCCCCATTGCTTAAACCGCTCCATAAATGACGAGCGTAGGCCGGTAGCGGTGAAGTGGCCATGGATGGTGCCGTCTTCGCCAACACTATCGCGCTGGAATTTAAACACTTCTTGCATAGAGATAATTTCGCCCTCCATGCCAGTAATTTCGGTTATGGATACCATGCGGCGGGAACCATCTGTTAGGCGAGAAACCTGCACGATTAAGTTAACCGCTGACGAAATTTGGCCGCGCATCGCTTTAATTGGCATATCAACGCCAGACATGGCGATCATATTTTCCAGCCGAGATAAGCCATCTCGTGCAGAGTTGGCGTGAATTGTGGTCATAGAGCCATCGTGGCCGGTGTTCATGGCCTGAAGCATGTCAATAACCTCGTCACCACGGGTCTCCCCCACAATTATCCGGTCAGGGCGCATACGCAGAGCGTTCCTAAGCAAATCCCGCTGCGAAACTTCGCCTTTACCCTCTACGTTGGCAGGGCGGCTTTCCATTCTGCCAATATGGATTTGCTGTAGCTGAAGCTCGGCGGTGTCTTCGATTGTAACAATACGTTCGTCTGACCCAATAAAACCGGAAAGGGCGTTTAGGGTTGTTGTTTTACCAGAACCAGTACCACCGGATACAATGATATTGAGCCGCGTTGCAACCGCAGCCTGCAAGTAGGTTGCCATGGGTTCGTTAAACGCTCCAAATGATATCAGCTCTTCAATTGAGAGCTTATCTTTTGAGAATTTACGAATAGAAACGAGCGCCCCGTCAACCGCACAAGGCGGCACCATGGCATTAAAACGAGAGCCATCTTCAAGCCGCGCATCCACATAGGGGTGGCTTTCGTCAACTCTCCGGCCAACGGCTGAAACGATCTTGTCAATCACGCGAAGCAGGTGGCGGTCATCTTTAAAGCGAACTGAAGTGAGGTGCAATTTACCAGCACGCTCCACAAAAACCTGATGCGGGCCATTGATCAAAATATCGTTTACGGTTTCATCTCGCAATAGGGGTTGAATGGGGCCGAGGCCACGCACTTCATCCATCAGGTCTTGCAAAAGCTCTTTTTGGTCACCTGCGTTCAGCACAACGCCCATTTCATGCACACCCTCACGGGTGATTGCAGAAATTTCACGTCGCAAATCGGCCTCGGCGGCGTTATCAATCGCGGAGAGGTTTAGGTTTTCAAGCAGGCGTTTATGAATTTCCATTCGGACATCCATAAGCTTATCGAGCCGTTTTTGTTCTTTGACCTGTGCTTCGAGTTGCTCAGGCGTTTGGTTGCCATTTCCCGTAGGGCGGGCTTTGTTAATAACTTCCGGCTCAAGCGAAAGCTCTCCTACAATCAGATCGCCCTCATTGCTGGAGGATTCCGTTTTTTGGTTCTTGAAGCGTCCAAACATTAAATTACTCCAATTAGTCTACAACTGCCGCGCGGGCTTCTTTGGTAAGATCAACCAAAGCTGAGGCGATCTTCTTGATTTCTTTTCTCAGCGGGTTTTTTGCGGCGGAATCTGCAAGGGGTTCTCCTTGGTCTCCTGCCGAGCCAACCGCTTTACCACCGTCTGGTAGCATGATATTTATATCAACACCTAAGCTTTCAGAAAACCTGCCAACGCGGGTTTTGCCGTTTAGGTCGGTAAAGCCTGGGGCGCGGTTCAAAATATACTGAATCTTTTCGCCCGGCAGCTCTTCGCCACGTAAAACCCGCAGATAGCGCATTAGGTTTTGAGCAGAGCGCATATCCAGCTCAAGTAATGTGAAGTAGGTCTCAGACATAGAAAGAACGCTGGCAGACCAATCTGTAAGCGCTTTGGGCAGGTCAACGATTATAAAGTCGTATCTGGCTTGCAAAAGTTTAAGCAACTTTTCGATATACTCGGAATCCACCATATCAAGCGGCATAATTTCAGGTGGTGAAGTAAGCACCGCCAATACTGATTTATAAGATGTCATGGCTTGCGCCAAGGTTTCACCCGCCAATGATTCTGGCTCAGCCAATAAATCAAAAACTTGTTCACGGCGCTGCATATCTAGCAATGTCGCCACTGAACCATATTGGAAATCAAGGTCTACTAATGCAACGCGCATATCTTCTTTGCGGGTATGTATTGCCATTTCCCACGCGAGGTTAACCGCAAAAGTTGAAGCCCCAACGCCGCCAGCAGCCCCATAGACCGGAATAATAACGCCGCTCCGCACTTTCGCAGCACCTGACACAACCGGCGTAGTGTGCTTCCGGTCCTTTATCCTGTCAAAAATATTGGAGAGAACGTTATCGGGAAGCGGGTAGGGGGCAAAATCATCTGCGCCCAATTGTAATAAGCGGTGAAGCGCAGTCGGAGAAACATCTTTGGCCACCAAGATCACAATAAAACCAGATTTTTTGGCCGAATTTACAAAGTTTTCAATGGGGTCTAGGTTTTGCTCGTCTTCAGCTTCGATACAGACAATCAGAACCTCATCACCATTCATGGCGCCTCGGCCGAGCATTTCTCCGGCAGAAGAAACAGTCATGTTACCCCAATTTTGGCCAAACAAGCCATGTAGATCACGGCCAAGCAATTCGAAACTAGCAGGGTTGGATGCAACCGCAAAGGCGTCCATCTTCCTGTCCATTAATTTTAACAAAGCCAACTGAACACCTCGATCATCGAAAAGTCTGTAAAATTTGATACTAGCAACATAATTATACCAGACTGTAAAAAAAAGAAACAAAAGTAATAGTGAGAATAGTCATTAACGAATGTCACTAACGGCAAAAGGATACAAATCCTAATTACCGATTATTAAGCAATCATTAACCTATGCGCGAATTATTGCCGGTCAAAATGCTCGCGCTTATTCAACTGTAGTTGAATGAGGAAGAGATTGCAAGAATTTGTATATCCAACAAAAAACCCCACCCGGTTACCCGGATGGGGGAGGCAATTTTCTACTTTAGCTTGTAGCTACTGAACCAAAGACAAGTTGGTAGCGATAGTCCCGCCACCTGCCAAATAGTTCCCATAAACCACAACGCCAAGTTTTCCGTCAAAATCAGATGGAGTAACATTTGGCGCAAAGCCAAATACATCTGTAACGGTGCGACGGTTTAAGCGTTCGCGATCATCGGTGCTAACAATTGGCTGCGTTTCTCCAAGTGAAGAATACGCTTCAAGCCGATTGCGTGGCACGCCTTGTGCAACCAAGTAGTTAACAGCTGCCCGAGCGCGGCGAAGACCTAGCCCATGATTGAAGCCGTTAGACCCTACTTTGTCGGTATGACCATAAACTCTAAACTTAACCAGTGGTTGAGCGATAATCCATTGGGCTTGCATACGCAAAATACGTTGGGCTTCGCCATCCAGTGAGGTTGAGTTGAAC
>JQIA01001183.1_pt1 | contig 14063 bp, 17 predicted proteins | sample 811431 | NCBI WGS metagenome assembly JQIA01 (sample SAMN02998118, study PRJNA258478) | marine sediment metagenome | biome: marine; feature: seafloor; material: sediment; isolation source: oil-polluted sediment collected from 3 locations (0.5 km, 0.7 km and 0.9 km)... | place: USA: Gulf of Mexico ... | reverse complement strand
TGGTGAAGTCGACCCTGAATTAACGTACTTAATTACAGCTGGGAATTTAGAAACTGGAGATGTTTTAAACGGAGTTTTAACTAGAGTATCAGGGGAGTCTACAGGTGATTATATAATTAGTTCAACGCTTTCAAATGACAATTATGATATCACTTTTGTAAGTAATAATTTAAGCATTACAAAAAAGCTAATTACGGTTACTACAGATTCTAAATCTAAGATTTATGGAGAAATCGATCCTGAACTAACGTATTTAATTACAACTGGAAGTTTAGAAACTGGAGATGTTTTAAACGGAGCTTTAACAAGAGTATCAGGGGAGTCTGTAGGTGATTATATAATTAGTTCAACGCTTTCAAATGACAATTATGTCATTACGTTTGTAAGTAATAATTTAAGTATTACAAAAAAAAAAATTACTGTTACTGCTGATTCAAAATCTAAGATTTATGGTGAAGTCGACCCTGAATTAACGTATCAAATTACCACTGGAAGTATAGAGTCAGAAGATGTTTTAACAGGAGGTTTAAGCAGAACTTCAGGAGAAGATGTTGGAGCTTATGCAATTTCATCAACCATAGCTAATGACAATTATGAGATTACTTTTGTTGCAGCTAATTTGAGTATTACCAAAAAAGAACTCACAATTACAGCAGATGCAAAGACAAAGGTTTATGGAGAGTCAGATCCAGAATTAACGTATTCAATTACAACTGGAAGTTTGTTAGATGGTGATGTTTTTACCGGGGGGTTAACTAGAGAAGTGGGAGAAGAAGTTGGTTACTATTTGATCAAAATGAATTCTTTGACATTGGGAAATAACTATGAAATAATTTTTATAGAAGCAAATTTTGAAATAACAATTGTCTTAGATATTGATGATGTAATTCTAAATAATCAAATAACATTATATCCAAATCCTGCTAAGGATATTTTACATATTAAATTTAATAATAGTCTAATTATTAATAAAGTTATAATTTATAACTTATTAGGAAAAGAAATAATAGAAGAAAAAAATATAGAGAATAGTATTGATTTAGAAAAATTAGCTAGAGGTCATTACATATTAAAAATTATAACCAATAAAGGGTATCTTGTGAAAAGATTTCTAAAACTTTAGCAAGTAATAAAAATCGATTTTTCATATAATATAATTAATCATTGAAAAATCGATTTTATAAATTTTATGTTAGGTATTTAAATCAACCCTGCTCTTTTCAATAAAGCATCTGGTTTTGGTTCTTTTCCTCTAAAACGTTTGTATAGCGTCATTGGTTTTTCTGTTCCTCCTTTTGATAAAACATTATCTTTAAACTTTGTTGCCACTTCTTTATTGAAAATTCCTTTTTCTAAAAAATATTCAAAAGCATCTGCATCTAAAACTTCTGCCCATTTATAAGAATAGTATCCGGCAGAATAACCCCCTTGAAAAATATGAGAAAAAGCTGTACTCATGCAATTTTCTGCAACATCAGGATATAGTTTTGTTTCTGCAAAAGCATCATTTTCAAACTCTTTTACAGAAGTAATTGTCTCAGGCGACTCGCCTCCGTGCCATTGCATATCTAATAATCCAAAACTTAATTGTCTTAGGGTTTGCATTCCTTCATGAAAACTTGCGGATTCTTTAATTTTTTCTACATATTTCATTGGGATGATTTCCCCGGTTTCATAATGTTTTGCAAACAACTCTAAAGCTTCTTTTTCAAAACACCAATTCTCTAAAACCTGACTTGGTAATTCTACAAAATCCCAAGAAACAGAAGTTCCTGATAAGCTGTTGTAGGTTGTGTTTGCTAACATTCCGTGCAAAGCATGACCAAATTCATGAAACAATGTTGTAACCTCATTAAAAGTTAATAATGAAGGTTTTGTTTCTGTAGGTTTGGTGAAATTACAAACGATAGAAACATGAGGTCTGTCGTTAATTCCGTTTTTAACTTGTTGAGATTTATAAGAGGTCATCCAAGCACCATTTCTTTTTCCTTTCCTTGGATGAAAATCTGCGTAAAAAACAGAAACAAAGTTTCCTTCTGTATCTGTAACGTTATAGGTTTTAACATCTTCATGATATGTATCGATGTTAGAAACTTCTTCAAATTTTAAATCATATAAACGATTAGCGATTTCAAAAACCCCATCGATTACATTTTCTAATTTAAAATAAGGCTTTAAGATTTCTTGGTCTAAATCGAATAACTCTTTTTTTAATTTTTCTGAATAGTAAGAACCATCCCATTTTTGAAGTTGATCAATTCCGTCTAATTTCTTAGCGTAATTTTCTAAATTTTCAAATTCTTTAAGCGCAGCAGGTTTTGCTTTCTCTAAAAGATTATTAGAAAATTTAATCACTTTCTCAGGAGTTTCTGCCATTCTTTCTTCTAAAACAAAATGAGCATGTGTTTTATAACCTAATAAGTTTGCTCTTTGATGACGAAGATTTACAATTTCTAAAACAACTTTCTCATTGTTGAATTCATTATCCTGAAATGCTTTTTTACCAGCAGCAATTGCCATTTCTTTACGTAATTCTCTATTATCAGCATACGTTAAAAAAGGAACATAACTTGGATGGTCTAAAGTAAAAATATAACCTTCTTTTTCTTTGGATTTAGCAACTTCTTTAGCTGCCTCTTTTACACTCTCAGGCAAACCAGCTAAATCTTCTTCGTTTGTTAAATGCATTTCAAAAGCATTGGTTTCTGCTAATACATTTTCTCCAAATTTTAAAGATAATTTAGAAAGCTTCGCATCAATTTCACGAAGTTTATTTTTATCAGCTTCCTTTAAATTAGCACCATTTCTTGCAAAACTTTTATATTGCTTGTCCAAAAGCATTTTTTGTTCTGGAGTTAGTTCTAAATTTTTTCTATTATCAAATACAGATTTTACTCTTTTAAACAACGCTTCATTTAAGGTGATATCATTTCCGAATTCACTTAACCAAGGAGAAACTTCTTGTGCAATTTTCTGAATTTCATCATTCGTTTCTGCAGAATTTAAGTTGAAGAAAATACTTGTAATCCTGTTCAGTTTTTCGCCTGTAAAATCTAAAGCAACCGTTGTGTTTTCAAAAGTTGGCTTGTTAGAATTATTTATAATTTCATCAATTTCTGATTTCGCAATTTCAATCCCTTTTTTAATGGCAGGTTTGTAATCTTCGTTAGAAATTTTAGAAAAAGGGGCTGTATTAAAATCGTTTAAAAGTGGATTCATTCTTAAAAAATGTGTAATCGTTTATTTGTTTAAAAGTGTAATTGTAGAAGAATGATCTTATTTTCTAACGCGTTCAGAAGCTTTTTCAACTTTCAATTTTAACTCTTCTTTGTAAGCGATAATTTTATCTAAAACAGCTGAATCAGAAGCGCCAATAATTTGAGCTGCTAAAATACCCGCGTTTTTTGCGCCATCTAGCGCAACAGTTGCAACCGGTACACCACCCGGCATTTGTAAAATTGATAAAATAGAATCCCAACCATCAATAGAATTTCTACTTTTTACAGGGACTCCAATTATAGGTAAAGGACTCATAGAAGCTACCATTCCTGGTAAATGCGCTGCGCCACCTGCACCTGCGATAATTACTTTGATGCCTCTTTTATGTGCGTTTTTAGAATAGTCAACTAATTTTTCTGGAGTTCTGTGAGCGGAAACAATATCAACTTCTATCTCAATATTAAAACTCTCTAAAATATCTATTGCTTCTTGCATTATTGGAAGATCAGAATCACTTCCCATTATTATTCCTACCATATTTTTATTTTTTTAAATGGTCAACTAACCATGATTTTATTTCTTCAAAATTCATTTTTCCTTCAGAAGCTTTAATTACAAAACTATATGTTTCTTCTTTTGAAGCTTCTATTAAAAAACCACCTTCAATCAATAACATTTTCATAAATGCATAAGCCATTCTTTTATTGCCATCAATAAAAGGATGGTTGATAATTAGACTTTCGAAAAGTGCTGCAGATTTATCTATGACAGATGGATATAAGTCTTTTCCGTCAAAAGTTTGAAAAGGTCTATTTATTGCTGATAAAAGTAAAGATTCATCTCTTAAACCATATGAACCTCCAGAATTTTGAGCAATAATTTTGTTTAATTCAACAGCAAGTCTTTTAGATATCATTTTGCTAATTCTTCAAACAACCATTTTTCTTCTTTTAAAAGATTTTTCACGATAGAAATTCGATTTTTATCTTTAGAAGAAAGTTGTTGTAAATAATTAAAAACTTCTTCCAAATTTTCATTTGAAAGCGTGTCAATTATTCTTTTAATATTTTTCTTTTTTTCAATAACTGTCATAATATATCAAAAATACAAAAAACTTACTTGCTTATAACTCTAATTGTTTCTTTAACTTCCTGTGCTACTTTTCTAGCGATATCAATATCTGAATTTACAATCGTAACATGTCCCATTTTTCTAAATGGTCTTGTTTCTTTCTTCCCGTAAATATGAGGTGTAACTCCATCAATTTTTAAAATATTTTCTATATTCTGATAAATTACATCACCAGAAAAACCTTCTTCACCAACTAAATTTACCATAATTCCGGCAACTTTACTGTCGGTATTTCCTAAAGGAAGGTTTAAAATACTTCTTAAATGTTGTTCAAATTGATTTGTATAACTTGCTTCAATAGAATAATGCCCAGAATTATGTGGTCTTGGTGCAACTTCATTTACTAAGATTTTATCATCTACAGTTTGAAACATTTCAACAGCTAATAAACCTGTGAAATCTAAATCGCTAACTACTTTTAATGCTATTTTTCTTGCTTCTTCAGCAACTTTAGCATCTATTCTAGCAGGACAAATTACATATTCTACTTGGTTTGCTTCAGGATGAAATTCCATCTCTACAACCGGATATGTTTTTGTTTCACCATCTGCATTTCTAGCAACAATTACTGCCAATTCATTTTTAAAAGGAATCAGTTTTTCAGTAATACATTCAACATTTGGCAAGTTATCGATGTCTTCAACAGTTCTAACAATTTTTACACCATTACCATCATACCCAAAACGTGCAGCTTTCCATACAAAAGGCAACGTAATTGAGCTATTTTCAAAAGAATGCTTAATCTCTGTTGAATGTGCAAAGTGAGAAAATTCTGCAGTAGGAATTTGATGGTCGATATAAAAATTTTTCTGAGTTGCTTTACTCTGAATAATCCTTAAATCTTTTGGTTTTGGAAAAATAGTTAAACCTTCGGCTTCCAATTTATCTAAAGCATCTAAATTTACGTTTTCAATTTCAATCGTTAGTACATCTACTGTTTTTCCGAAGTTATAAACAGCATCAAAATCAAGTAAATCTCCAATTACAAATTGATTGCAAATTTCTGCACAAGGCGCATTTTTATTGCTCTCTAATATAGAAGTATGAATATCAAATTTTTGTGTTTCTGTAAGAAGCATTCTTCCTAATTGTCCACCACCTAAAATTCCTAATTTAAAATTAGAAGAAGAATAATTTTTCACGTTTAATATTGTTGAATTTTAGCAAAAATAAACAATCTAATCGATAAAAAAGGTCTAAAAATTACTGATTCGAACTGTGCTTCCAATTTTTGTAACTCGATACTCAATTGCAGGACACTGAAATCCTTCTGTTTGTGGTGCTCCACCAAAATCTACACTGTATTTGCTTTCGTCACAACTGCATTTTAACAACCTGTTTTCAAAAGTCATTGCTGATGAGCAATCATTCTGCGGACAAAGTTTATCAAAAGCTACAAAATCGCTCCCGTTTTTATTGAATAACAAAATACCTTTTCTACCTCCAGAAAGGTGTGCAAATCCTCCTGGAGTTTGTGCATTTATCAGTTCTGGATTGTTTAAATCACTTACAGCACCTGGTATCGCTAGGGTTATTATGCAATTTTCTAAGTTGGTTGTGTCTGCACAATTTATAAGTAAACAAGAACAGAATAAGAATAATATTTTTTTAAGCATTGTGATTTTGAGTTTCTATAAAAACGATGACAAGTTACAAATATTTTGTACATTTGTAGCCCAATCTCATTCCTGTTATAGGTAATGGGATTTTTAAATTTAAAAACTATGAGTGACGTATCTTATTATTCAGCAGAAGGATTAAAGAAACTGAAAGATGAATTATTGCAACTTGAGCAATATGAACGCCCAAGAGTAACTACAGAAATTGCAGATGCAAGAGATAAAGGAGATTTAAGTGAGAATGCAGAATATCATGCTGCAAAAGAAGAACAATCTCATTTAGAGTTTAAAATTGCAAAGTTGAAAAACGTAATTTCTAGCGCACGTATTATTGATGAAAGTCAGTTAGATACTTCTAAAGTATTGATACATTCTATCGTCAAAATAAAGAATTCAGCAAACGGAATGGAATTTAGTTACACTTTGGTTGCAGATTCAGAAACGGATGTTAGAAATGGAAAATTATCTGTAAACTCGCCAATTGGTAAAGGTTTATTAGGGAAAGAAGTTGGTGATATAGCAGATATTCAAGTTCCTAATGGAATTATGAAATTTGAAGTTGTAAATATTTCTAGATAATTTTTTTGAAGCTATTTCCTGCTTTCCGTTATATCTTTTTTTAAGAAAAATAAAAAAAGGATGTCACTTCAATCAGGGCTAAACTTATTTGCTAGCTTTATTTATTAAAAAGTAATTTAATATAAAATTTGTAACTTATAAATTCGGGTTTTGACATTGTCAAAACCCGAATTCTTTTTTATATTTACCAATAAGAAACAACCAAACACCAACAACTAAAAAATGAGTGTCTTTACAAAAATAATTACAGGAGAAATACCAAGTTATAAAGTTGCAGAAGATGATAATTTTATCGCTTTTTTAGATATCAACCCGAATGCAAAAGGCCATACTTTAGTGGTTCCTAAAAAGGAAGTAAATAAATTGTTCGATTTATCTAAGGATGAATATTTAAGTCTTATGGATTTTTCTTATAGAGTTGCAAAGGCGTTAGAAAAAGCAGTTCCTTGTAAAAGAGTTGGGCAAAGTGTAATTGGTTTAGAAGTGCCACATGTACATGTTCATTTAATTCCTTTAAACGCCATGGCAGATATTCAATTTCATCAAAAAGTAAAGTTATCTAATAATGAGTTTGTTGGTTTAGCTAAAAGTATTTCTGATAAATTTGAGTAATATAAAATCTGATAGATGATTGCTATTGTCTACATAGTATTGGGTTTATTGGCTTCTTATTTTTTTGTTAGACTTGCGATTGTTATTCATAATAATGAAGATTTAATAGACTGTTATATTTCTAAAAAGAACTCATTTCTTACAGATAGTAATGGTGTAATTAAAGATTTTGAAACAAACATTAGGTGGTTTTCATTCACATTATTAATTATTTCTATGGTCTCAATCTTTTTTGACTAAAGCTAGAAATAACTCTATAGTCTTTAGAAGAATGATAAAAAGTTGATAAACAGCCCTAGCCCTGATTGAACGGCTTGTTTGAGCTCTTTTGAGGAACGATAAAAGCGAGTAGTGAAAGCAGGAAATAGCTTCTAAGAAAACAACTAAACTCGATCTATAATTATTTGAAAAGTAGTTCCTTTTCCTATTTCCGACTTCTTTACAAATATCTTTCCATTATGGTAATCTTCTACAATTCTTTTAGAAAGTGATAAGCCTAGTCCCCAACCACGCTTTTTTGTTGTAAAACCAGGTTTAAATATCTGTTTATATAGTTTTCGAGACATTCCTTTTCCTGAATCTGTAACTGTAATTATAACTTTCTTTTGATTGCCCTCTATATTAAAACTTAATTCGCCTTTACCAAGCATGGCATCAATCGCATTTTTAATCAAATTTTCTACAACCCAACCAAATAATTCAGTGTTTAAATCGGTATAAATTATATCATCTGATGTAGAGAAAGAGAATGAAATTTGTTTTGAACTTCTAGATTCTAAGTAATCAAAGGCTTGTTTTGTAATCGCTACGATATTCTCTTTTTTGAGTTCTGGAGTAGAGCCAATTTTAGAAAAACGATTGGCAATGGTGTTTAAACGATCAACATCTTTTTCAATTTCTTGAATATACATTTCATCCACTTTTTCCATTTTTAAGATTTCAATCCATCCTAAAAGAGAAGATAAGGGAGTCCCGATTTGATGCGCAGTTTCCTTAGCCATACCGGTCCAAAGTTTATTAGCTTCTGCAGCTTTGTTAGAACTATGAAAGAAATAGATTACGGCTAAAAATAATACTAATATTAATATTAAAGCTAAAGGGTAATAGGTAAGTTTGTTTAATAAATCTGAATCTTTATAATAAATAAATTGTTTGGTTTTTCCATCAAAATTAATTTCAATAGGCTTATTTTCAGTCTTCATAATTGCCAACTGATTTTTTAAATACTCAGGTTTTAGAGATTTAGTGGCATCTAAGTTCTGATACGTAATTACGGTACCTTCTTCATCTACTAAAATCATTGGAATGTTATTGTTATTCTCAATTATTTTTAATGATAAATCTACGTTTGCATCTAAATTTTTGTCGTTTGCTATTTCTTTTTGAGCCGTTGCTAAAATTTCCATTTTAATACGTTCTTCATGTTTAAATTTCTGAAAGAAGGTAAACGTATTCCAAAGGATTAATGTTACAATTACAAGCGAGATAAGCACTGCAATCCGCTTAAAAAAAAGAGTTTTTGAGAAAATTTCCATTAAAACAAATATAAAGGTTTCTAGTATATAACTCATTTCAAGTTTTGATAGTATCTTTACGTACCTAAAAATTTACAGATGTTGTCTATCAATCCAAAAGAAATTTCTACCGGCAAATTACATGGCTATTTATTAGGTGCAATTGCACCAAGACCAATTGCGTTCGCAAGTACCATTGATGCTGATGGAAACCCTAATTTATCACCCTTTAGTTTCTTTAATGTATTTGGAGCAAATCCACCAATTTTAATTTTTTCTCCCGCAAGAAGAGTAAAAAATAATACAACAAAACACACTTTAGAAAATGCTTTGGCAACCAAAGAAGTAGTGATAAATGTTGTGAATTTTGATATTGTACAACAAATGTCTTTGAGTAGTACAGAATATCCTGAGGGCGTAAATGAGTTTGATAAGGCAGGGTTTACAATGTTATCTTCTGATGAGGTTAAACCTTTTAGAGTTGCGGAGTCTCCTGTACAATTTGAGTGTAAAGTGAATGATGTTATTTTTACTGGTGATGAAGGAGGTGCTGGGAATTTAATAGTATGTGAAGTTGTAAAGATGCATATTTCTGAAGCTGTTTTGGCTGATGATGGTAGTATCGATCAACATAAAATAGATTTGGTAGCAAGGGCAGGAGGTAGTTATTACACCAGGGCTAGAGATGGTTTTTTTGAAATACCAAAACCAATATCGACTTTAGGTATTGGAGTTGACGCAATACCAATGGATATTAGAAATAGTATTGTTTTAACAGGGAATAACTTGGGTATGTTGGGTAATATTGAGCAATTACCAACAGAAGCTACTGTTAATAACTTTGGGAAAGAACATCCACAATTTATTGGGTTAGAAGTGGTAAAAAAACATACATTTGCGCAAGTGTATTTAAGTAAAAATGATGTGGAAAGTGCTTGGAAAGTACTTTTATTAAAATAGAAATTATGGAAGTTATTGGTAAAGTAAAATTAATTGGAGAGGTTCAAACTTTTGGGACAGGTGGTTTTAGAAAAAGAGAACTAGTTGTAACTACAGATGAGCAATATCCACAAATGATAATGATCGAGTTTGTACAAGACAAGACAGATTTGTTAAACAATTATTCAGTTGGGCAAGATGTTAAAGTCTCTATCAATTTAAGAGGTAGAGAGTGGATAAACCCAGAAGGTGTTGCTAAATATTTTAATGCAATTCAAGGATGGAGAATTGAAAACTTATCATCTCAAACTGCACCAAGTAATTTACCTCCAGTAGATCAGTTTCAGCCTGCATCTAATGTTTCTGACGAAGAACCAGACGATTTACCTTTCTAATAATTATTAGAAGTTTAGATATAAAAAAGAGTGCTAATTTTTAATTAACACTCTTTTTTGTTTTATAAATTATTAGAATCTATGAAAATAGTATTCTAGAATCTCTAGCTTTTCTTTTCTCCTTTTTTAGGCATTGGTCCTCTTAGATGAACAACCAGGCCGTTTAAAAAATTACGTAAAATTTGGTCACCACATTCTACATATTTGGGGTGCTCTTCGTTTCTAAACAAAGCGCCTAATTCTCCTTTAGAAACTTTAAAATCTACCAAAGCGCAAATTTCTACAATATCAGTATCTCTTAATTTGTGAGCTACTCTTAATTTCTTTAAAATATCATTATTTGTTAATCCCATATTGCAAATGTAAGTGAATTAATTTACTACTTTAAAAATTGCCCATGCATAAATTGCAAATCTTGCAAATCTAAATAGCCCAAAAAAGACAACCTTTTTAAAAGGATATTTAATCATACCTGCTGCTAAACATGCAATAGAAAATGGTAACGGAAGTAAAGCACCCACTAAAATTAAAATACCACCCCATTTTCGAGTGTTTCTTAAGTTTTCGGCCATTTTAACTTCTAAAAATTCTTTAACAGAATTTATTTTTAAAGCTGTTTTTCCTATAAAATAGGTTATTAACCCACCTGTATAAGAAAGTGTTGCTAAAATCGCCAAATTAAAAATTGGTTCTGGCGTTTTTTTAGACCAAGCAATAAATATCTCTGGAGGAATTATACCTAAAAGTGTTTCAGATATAAAGAATGTTATTAATATAGTAACCCTAGAAAAGGTTTCCGTAAAATGATGTAAACCATCATTAATGTTATATACATATTTGTTAAATAAAAAGATGGCTAATACAATACCAATAATTGGCAAGATAGCTTTTTTTAAATTTTTCCATACAAACATGTAAAAGCCAGTTCTTGCATAGTAATGATGCATTAACTTAGCTTGTTTCTTTGTGGATTTTTTTCTTTTCTGATTTGGCATTTTATCGAGTTCTAATAAATTAAAACGGTTTGCAAAAATAGTGACAAAATTCTTAATAATAACATGAACGCCTCTTTTATGGTTTTATTAACTTTGCTTTAAATATTTTATAGGATGATTTGGCTCACAGATAAAGTTGTTTTCCCTGATTATGAATTTACAACTAAAGATGGTATTATCGCTTTAGGAGGAGATTTATCTGAAGAAAGGTTAATATACGCATACAAAAATGGAATTTTCCCTTGGTTTTCAGAAGGAGAACCAATTGTTTGGTATTGCCCTTTTGAAAGAATGATTTTGTTTCCTGATGATATAAAAATATCAAAATCGATGAAAAAAATCATCAATAAAAACGAATTTAAAATTACAGAAAATAAAGCCTTTAATCAAGTAATTTACAATTGTAAAAGTATTGATAGAAACGATGGTTTTGGTACTTGGATTACTGATGGTATGGAACAAGCCTACATCAATTTACATAAAAAAGGAATTGCTAAATCTATAGAAATCTGGTTGAATGACGAACTAGTTGGTGGTTTATATGGTTTAGAAATCAATACCGTTTTCTGTGGAGAAAGTATGTTTAGTAAAGTTTCTAATGCCTCAAAATTGGCCTTTATCCATTTAGTTAAAAGTCAAAAATACAAACTCATAGATTGCCAAGTTTATAATGAGCATTTGGCAAGTCTAGGAGCTAAAGAAATAAATAGAAATACTTTTTTAAGTATTCTAAAAAGCTAAATAAAATAACTTTTATAATCTCCAACCAATATTAAAGCCAACTCTTGGGACTATAGTAGGAGAATCTGTGCCAAATAAATTACGACCAGCTCCACCATAGAAACCAATAATTAAGCCACCATTGGCAATGTATTTTGTACCTACGGCAACACCTAAAGCACCATCTGTATATTTTTCACCTTCATTTTTTCCTGTGTTTATACCAAAAAATCCTTCACCAAAGAAATTCCAAGTTTTATCTGTAGTAAAATAATGACGATAATAAGGAGTAATCATCATATTTTCATTGTATCTAAAAGAAACGTCTTGTTTTGCTAAGTTAAAAAGTGCTGAAACTCCAAATGAAGAATCTTCTGTTAAGTAGTTTTCGTAAGAAAACTCTAGACTTCTAATAATTAAAGCATCAGCAATGTCTAATTTAATTTCTTGTTGTGCAAAACCAAAAGAGCTTATACATATTGTAAAAGCTAAAATAATTTTTTTCATGGATTTTATTTTTATTGAATAACGATTAATTGTAGTTAAAAGTATGTTGTAAACATACTAAATAATGATTGTTTTAAAATCTATATCCCATAGAAATACCAATTCTACCATAAGCTTCATTATGCTCGCTTTCGAAAAAATTTCGACCAAGACCTAATAGTATTTCAGTTGAAAAACCTTTTGTAGATACAAATTTCCCACCTATAGAGAACCCAAATGCTAAACCTGTTTTTTCTTCATTACCCGCATCAAATAAACCATCATCATCTGCAGAATATAAGGCTCCAAAACCTTCTACGAAAAACCCACGTGCAAATTTATCTGAGAAATAACGTCTATAGAATGGTGTGATGGCATAACTTAAATCAGTTTGATTAGTATCCGTATTTATAGTAGTAGAGATTCCAAAAGAAGATTCTTCATCAATTAATTTTTCGTAAGAAACATCAAGCCATTTAGCTGCAAGTAGAGTTAGTGCATTTATTTTTACCTCATGTTTTTTATTAATATCTTGAAGATATCCTCCATCTTTCTCCTGTGAAAAAGAAATAGTTGTTATAAGCAATAGTAAAACTAAAGTGATTTTTTTCATAATGTTTTTTTTATTTCTGCAAAAGTATCAAAAAACATACCAAGAAAAATAAAATATTGTTCTCAATTTTAAACTTCTAGTATAGGGATGCTCTATTTTTATTTGTTATTTAAATATAAAGGAGTGGTTATTTATAAAGTATTTAGCAACATAAAAACACCATTTGTAAGCACTTTTTTATTTTCTATGGCATTGAAATTTATAACTTGTAAATAGTCTTCATTCTGTAACCCAATATCTAATTTTACTTTTTCAAAAATATAATCGTTATTTTCTTGTTGATTTAAAACTAAGACAAAGTAATCATTCTCCTTTTTTATAATTGCACTTTGTGGAAGTGATTTTTCTGTTTTTGAATCACAAATAATATCAGCTTCAATATACATCCCAGAAATAAAATTATTGCTTTCTTCATCATTAATATGACCATGAACTTTAATAGTTCTATCTCTATTTATAGAAGTACCAACCAAATGAACTGCTGCATCAAAAGTTTTATCTGACGATTCTGGTATTTTAAATTTTATTTTTTGATCCTTCTTAATTCTTAAAATATCTTTTTCAAAAACAGATAATTCTAAATGAATATGATCTGTATTTACAATTTCTAACAATTCACTTGCAGAAGATACAAACGAGCCATTGCTTACATTTACTTTTGTTACAAAACCATTAATTGGTGCATATAAATTTATGGTTGAAGTTATTTGTCCCTTATCTACAGTCTTTGGATTGATGTTCATCATTTGTAGCTTTTTACGCAATCCATTATAACTTGCTAAACTAACTTTATAAGTGCTTTCTGCTTTTAAATAGTTTTTTTGTGATGAAATTTTCTCATCAAACAACGTTTTCTGTCTTGTATATTCGTTTTTTAGAAAATTAAGTTGTGCAGAAATTTCTAAATATTGTTGTTGAATTTCAATAAATTCTATGTTTCTTAAAGTGGCTACTAATTGCCCTTTTTTTACTTTATCACCAATTAAAAGTGGAATTTTAGTCACATATCCACCAACAAATGTACTGATGCTAGATTTATTTTCTGGCGGAACATCAATTGTTCCATTGGTTTTTATAAAGGTGTTAAAAGTTTGTTCAGAAAGCGTACCCAAGACCATGTTTTCGCTTTCAAACTGTTGTTTGCTAATTTTAATTAGATTGTTATCTATTGTTGTTTCTTCAATGGTTTCTGTTTTTTGTTCTTTACTACCACAAGCAAAAAGGAATACTGATAATAAAAG
>JQIA01001181.1_pt1 | contig 14064 bp, 10 predicted proteins | sample 811431 | NCBI WGS metagenome assembly JQIA01 (sample SAMN02998118, study PRJNA258478) | marine sediment metagenome | biome: marine; feature: seafloor; material: sediment; isolation source: oil-polluted sediment collected from 3 locations (0.5 km, 0.7 km and 0.9 km)... | place: USA: Gulf of Mexico ... | reverse complement strand
TTAATCTATTGACTGATTAATTGAGAAGTGGAATTGAGCTCCATGAGCATCTGGGAGACCAGGTATTTCATCGAAACCATAAGCCCAGTCAAGACCTAAGAAACCAAACATTGGCATAAATACACGAATTCCAAGTCCTGCAGATCTTTTCACACTAAATGGATCAAACTGTTTAAAGTTAGCCCATGAATTACCAGCCTCAACATAAGCAATAGCATATATTGTAGCACTTGGATTTAAAGAAAGAGGATATCTTACTTCAAGAGTATATTTTGCATAAATCGAAGCCCCTACATTACGATCTCTGTAATATTCAGGAGTTATTGACTCGTTTGAATAACCACGCATGGCGATAATTTCTCGGCTATCCAGATTATAGGATCCTGATAAACCATCTCCACCTAAATAAAATCTTCCAAATGGTGTAGTTCCAACCTCAGAATTATAACCTCCAATATATCCAAATCGAGCTTTTGTACCAAGAACCAATTTATCGGCTAACTCAATATAGAATTCAGATTTGAATTTCCATTTGTGATACTCAATCCATCGATATTTTTCGTCAGCATCCATAGTAGTATAATCTTTCCCATTCAATAATGAATAGGGAGGAGTTAACTCAACAGAAAAAGAAATATCTGATCCTGATCTTGGATAAATTGGTGCGCTTATTGAATTACGCCCAAATGATAATGTATAATTAAAGTTATGATATTTACCATTACCAGTTCCAAATTTAAAAATCGAAGTATAATTATCTAAACTATAAATCTGAAAGTTGAAACCATGATATATAGTAAAGTAATCATCAGGCCATGTTAAACGTTTTCCGAGTCCAATTGTAATACCATCAGTTTTAAACGCTGCCCGACTTGGATCACCTTTAGGTCTACTGTTTGTGTATAATGAGTGAAAATAAGAAACTGAGAATGAGTTTGGTTTCTTACCTCCAAACCAAGGCTCTGTAAATGAAGCACTATAGTTAAAATATCCTGCACCATAAGTCTGAAAACGTAAGCTAAGTTTTTGCCCGTCACCAGAAGGAATTGGTCTCCACGCTTTTCCATTAAACATATTCTTTAAGGAGAAATTATTGAAGCTTAATCCCAAAGTTCCAATAAAACGTCCATAACCCCAACCTCCAGAAAGCTCAATTTGATCGGAAGAAGTTTCCTCAACCTGATATTCAATATCAACTGTTCCGCTAGCCAAATTTGGAACTACATCGGGGACAATATTTTCTGCATTAAAATATTTTAATTGGGATAATTCACGAGTTGTACGAATTATTTTCTCTCGAGAGAATAATTGTCCTGGTCGAGTTCTGATCTCACGCATTACAACATGATCGTTGGTTCGACTATTACCCGATAAAGTTACTCTCGCAATTCTGGCTTGATCTCCTTCACTAATTCTAACTTCTATATCAATAGAGTCATTATCTACAGCTACCTCAACAGGATTCGCATTGAAGAATAAATACCCATCATCCATATATAAAGAACTAATATCAATACCAGTAGGATTATAACTAAGGTTAGTTTCAAGTCTTTCCTTATCGTAGACGTCACCTTTTTGGATCTTCATAATCTGACTTAAGAATTCTGAAGGATATTTAGTATTCCCAACCCAAGTTATATTTCTGAAATAATATTTCTTACCCTCATCAATTGTAATGTCTATATTAATTCCATTACTTTCACTTTTATAAATGGAATCCTTTACAATAATCGCATCTCGATAACCTTGAGAATTGTATTTATATATGATGTTTTTTAAATCTTCGTTATAATCTGCCTTAATAAATTTTGAGGCTTTAAAAATTCGAGTCTTTAAGTTATTCCTTGCCCATACAGTTGTTGAGTCAATCATATCACCAAAGTTTAAACGAACTCCAGTAGACAATATATCCAAGAGAAGATCCTCTAAGTTTTTCAATGGAGTAAAGCGACCTTTGACTTTAGTCTCTGTTAAATAAGACTTCACTTTATGGGCTTCTATCTTATCATTTCCATGTATATTGATGTTATAGATTCTAACCTTACTTTGCTTTTCCACATTAACAATTAAGGCTACAGTATTTGGAACAGTAGTATCAGCTTCCTGCTTTAGGTTAACATCTATATTCAAAAAGCCTTTATCTATATAGTACTTTTCTATATTATTTTTAATTTTTGAGAGCAGGTAATTAGTTACAACATCTCCTCTTTTTGCCCCTGTAGCATCTCTAAGATTCGACATCTCATTACGACGAAGTTTAGGGAATACCATAGAATTTAATCGCGGGCGTTCAGTTAATATGAACTCTAGAAAAATCTCATCTCCTTGGAGATCAGTTACAGCAATTTTTACATTTTCTGCTAGTCCTTGCTTCCAGAGTTTTTTGATAGCTATTCCCAAATCATCTCCAGGAATAGTAATCTTATCTCCCACATTTAAGCCAGATAACATTATTACTACATTATCTTCTAAATATTTGATTCCCCTCACACTAAGGCCTCCTATAGTAAAGCTCTTAGGAGTGCTTAAATCAATACTGAATTTTTTATCTTCTGATTGTTCCTGTGCTTTTACACTGAATGGGTTGAATATAACAGTTAATAGAATTAAAACTAATATATATCTTCCATTGCCAACAATACTACAAATTGAGTCCTTCTTAATCATTCTTGCCTATGCGTTTAAAATTTGTTCACTTGTTTTACCAAATCGCCTTTCCCTGTTCTGATAATCTAGAATTGCTTCGTATAAATCTTCTTTACGAAAGTCAGGCCATAATTTATTTGTAAAGTATAATTCAGAATAGGCGATTTGCCATAATAAAAAATTACTTATACGATACTCTCCACTGGTTCTGATTAACAATTCAGGATCCGGAATTCCGGAAGTACTTAAATGCGATGAAATAAAATCCTGATTGATATCTTCAATATTAATTTCCTGATTAATCGCTTTCTTCACAATACTCTTAACAGCATCTGTGATTTCCCACCTAGCACTATAACTGAGGGCGAGCGTCAGGGTCATTCTTTTATTCTGTGCGGTATTCTTAATTGCCTTTTGAAGTTGAATTAAGCTTTTTTTAGGAAGACTTTGAATATCTCCAATAGCATTCAACCTAATATCATTCTTATTCAGAGTTGGGGTTTCCTTATCGATTGTATCCACCAACAACTTCATTAATGCATCAACTTCCTTCTTTGGTCGATTCCAATTCTCTGTTGAGAAAGCATATAAAGTGAGGTATTTAACCCCTAATTCAGCAGCAGATGTTGCAGCATCACGAACAGCTTGAACACCATTTTGATGTCCAAAGATTCTCATCATACCTTTTTTCTTAGCCCAACGACCATTTCCGTCCATAATAATGGCTATGTGCTTAGGTAATCTACTGATGTCGATCTGTTCTTTAATACTCATAATCTAAAACTCTGCGCAGGATCCGCTATTCAAATTAAATTTATAGGTCAACGAGATTCCAAAGAATGCGTACCAATCTTTAGTTTCAGGATTTCCTCTTTGCATCCCTGCATAATGACTCTTAGTTGGATCTGATAATAAAACCGCTACAGTATTTGGTTCACTAGGTGCATCCAAATAATAATTGCCGCTTACATCATCCAGATAGTCGGTAAAGGTTTTACGTAAACCCCACTCTAGACTTAATCCAATTCGACTTGTCACACTATATTTGATTCCTATTCCAAATGGAATAGAGAAAGCATTTTTACTGTATTGTGTTGTATCCAATAATTGTCCTTCTGTTCCTAATTCATTCAAAGAAACTTCATCTCCATTTATTGGATCTATCCCCTTAGGATCAAAAAAGAATGTAGATAATCCACCAAAAATATATGGTGAAAAATTATGCTCAGTTCCCGTTTGATATTTCCAAAAGTTAAACTCAGCAACAGCCGACCATTCCATTATGGATGATTCAAATTCTAAATCTCGATCTGGAACTTCTAAAATAACCTCATCATCTCCTATTACCGATCCAAACACAAGATTAAAACGGAAAGCCCAACGGTCATCCAAATTATATCTCCCCATCACCCCCACTGCCGACTTCGTTTGCTTAAAATGACTTTTGGAGTTAATATCTCCTAAATAATACATCCCACCACCAATTATTCCAGGCTCAAAAGACTGGGCATAAATATTTGCGCCAGTGAAGATTACCAATAGAAGTGATATGATATATTTTTTCATAATTTAAGCACGCAAAATTACGCTTTATTTTTGACAATTAAGTGTTCAAAACTGATTAATTTCTAATATCTAAACCCCACTTTAGCTTTTCCCGAATTGTAGTAAAAAAGTCTTTATTTTTCAGCTGGATAAGATTGATTTTAAAGCTTTCTTTTTCGATCTCTAATACTACATCCTCATCAATAATTACTCGCCTAGAATCCATACTCACAATAAATTGCTTCTCACGTCCTTCTAGTTTAATAGTAATCTTACTCTTATCCGGAATTACGATAGGACGAACGGTTAAATTATGTGTAGCAATTGGAGTAATTAGAAAATTTTCAGAACCCGGTGCTACTATTGGACCACCACAACTTAAAGAATACGCTGTTGATCCAGTAGGAGTTGAAACAAGTAATCCATCTGCCCAATACGAATTTAGTTTTTTCCCATCTACAAAAACATGAATAACTAATAAAGCATTAGCATCCTTCCTACTGATAGCTAATTCATTTAAGGCAAAATTCAGATCCCCGAATAAATTATCCTTGGTGTCTAATCGTAATAAAGTTCTTTCCTGTAATTCAAAATCTCCTTTTACTAAACTGCTTATTGCACTTTTGATTTCATCTTTTGAGACACTCGACAGAAAACCTAATCGACCCAAATTCACCCCCAATACAGGTATTCCTGAATCACGAATTAAAGTTGCAGTATCCAAGAAAGTTCCGTCTCCTCCAACAGAAAGCATACAATCTATATCTTTTTTCAACTCTTCATGAGTATTGAAAACATCAACATCAGCAGGATATTTCACCCTTGGATCTATGATCTTTTTAAAAGGCTCATAAATAAATACCTTAACCTTTGCATCTTCAAGAGCATTTATTAACTCTTGAATATAAGGAAGCGCTGCTTCATCAGGCGATTTACCAAATAGGGCAATATTCATAAGTCTTTAGATTCAAATTCCTACAAGAATACGAAATATATAGCTAAGGCATTATAAAAATTAACAATTATTAAGTAAATGCTAACTTTGATAAAACTGAATAGAAAAGAACATTAAATGGAAGCCATTAAATGAAAAAATATAAAGCCTTCATTTTGCTTATTTCTAGAGTATTCCATACGAAAAACAACATCATAATAAGTCACAAAGTCAAAGCCAATTCCATAACTAAAGTTTAACTCATTTGTTAAGGTATTAAAATGATTATAATTTAAATCTTTAACATAAGCTGCATCAGCAAATAGATTGACATAAAAAGCATAAAATAGTTTGTCAAATTTTTCATTTTTCAGAAAATTAAAACTATGCATTTTTCTAGGCACCAACTCAAATTTCAAATTTGACTTAAATAATCCATAATTTTTTCCGTCTAATACATATAATTCATAAGCGCGAACATAATCTTTAAAGTAACCTAAGCCTTTCTGAAGTTGATATGGCTGAACATCATCAGATGAAAATTTTGTACTCAAACCAAAAGCATAATACCAACGATCGGATATTTGTTGATATAAATTAAACTTTGCCTTTAATGTATAAAAGCCTACTCCCTCCGATTGAAAGATTCCTAAGCCTTTTCTCTGAAGTTCAACCTCAAAATAATGTCCTTTTAAGGGATAAAATATATAGTCTCTAAAATCACTTATATGCCTAAGACTCAGACTAATATAGCTTAGTTTTTCTTTACCATTAATACTATAATTTGGATAGTTTGCAATAAGACTGTCACTAAATTGAGTATTCGTATATTCTAATTTTAAACTATAGCTTTTATGTATTTGAGGTCTATAAATTATAGAAATAAAGCTATTGAATTCCTTTTTAGCATAATCTAAAGAATCTCTATAATAAACTAATTTATCACTTTCAGAAGCCACACCCAGTTCATACTTTTTTCCATAACTGATTCCCATATCAAAACCTAAAGTCTTCTTTGAGTTTAAAGCAGGAAGCTTATAAAATATTCCGAATTTATTTTCATGACCTAGACGAATTAAGATTTTTAATTTATCCTTCCTACCTGTGAAATTATCCCAGACTAAAAACATTCCATAATTCAATCGAGAAAAATCTTTTTCGACCAACCATGAATTAATATTCCGATCAGCTATTTCAAATAAAGGGTAGGGCCAAATATACCATCTCTCTATAACATCAACTTTAATAATAACCTGATCACCTACATATTTTGGACTTAGAGTTACAAAATTAAATAGAGCAGTATTTAATAAGTTCTTTTCACTTTTTCTCAGTAAAGAATCTAAACTTATCTTATTGTATTGTGATCCAAGGGTGATTTCTAACTCGCGTAAAATAGTAGATTCACGGCTCACAATATTTTCAGGAAATTCAATTTTTACAAGGCGATAATTCTGAGATTCCGAGAAAGCTGAAACACAAATAACTAAATTGAAAATAAGAAATAGTAAGAATTTCTTTAGCATACTTAAATTTCCAAAAAATTCATAAGTGAGTCATACCTGTCTTTAAGATCATCAAAATCATCGGATTCTGTAAATGAAGCTTTTATATTATAATTATAACGATTAAATGTTTGAACGATAGCTTTAATCTCTTTAACATTTAATTTAATGGCAACTTCTATAAAGCTTGAATTTACGTTTGAAGTAATATTCAAACTCAAAACTTTTCCATTATTTGATTCTATTATTTGTGATATCTCACTTAAGGAATAGTCTTTCTCACTCATTTCTAAAATGATCAAACCACCTGGTTGATTTACAGAAAAGACATTTGCTAGGTTCTCTATCAGATTCTGAGCTGTAATGCTTCCCAAATAACGATTTTTCTTGTCTAATACTGGAACAATTGAAAGTTTTTGTTCAGCAATAAGTGTTAGAACCTCGAAAACATGCTGCTCAGATGTAACAAAAGAGCTTGATAGTGAAAGTTGATGATTTCCTAAAGCTTGGTCGAAATTATTCGACACATAAATATCATCCTCTGAAATCAGACCTAAATATTCGACATTATTAACTATAGGAAGATGGCTTAATTTATAATCGTCCATGAATGCTAATGCCTGAGCACCACTATCTGAAGTCTTAAGAGGAATTATATCGTCTGTGATTAATTGCTTTGCAAACATATATCAATGCTTTTAAATTATTTTTTATTTAAAATATTCATCATTAAAAATATTCAAATAGTTTTCGTAGCGCGTCTTGCTGAGATTTCCTTTTGATAATGCTTTCAAAACCGCACAATCAGGTTCATGAATATGAGTACAATTATTATACTTGCAATTTGGCATCAATTCTCGCATTTCAGGGAATCGTTCTGCGATTTCTTCTTTATTAAAATCAATTAGTCCAAATTCTTTAATTCCTGGAGTATCGATGATAAAACCCCCAAAATCCATTTCATACATCTCTGCGAAAGTAGTAGTATGAGTTCCTTTTTTATGATAAGCAGATATTTCTCCTATTCGAAGATCCAAATTTGGCTGTAGATTATTGATGATTCGCGATTTTCCAACCCCTGAATGCCCCGACAATAATGTAGTCTTACCTTTCATCTGTGAAATCAATAAGTCCAAATTTTCACCAGTTTCAGCCGACACTTCCAAACATTTATAAGTGGCAGTTTCATAAGTCTGTTTTATCTCATTATGAAGTTTCTGAACCTCTTCATTATAAAGATCAATCTTATTGAAAATTATAATGGTTGGAATATGATAGGCCTCAGCGGTTACTAAAAAGCGATCCATAAAACCAGTCGAAGTTCTAGGTTCAATTAGAGTTACAATTAGAAAAGCCTGATCTATATTAGATGCAATGATATGAGACTGCTTAGATAAATTAGTAGCTTTTCGAACTATATAATTTGTCCGATCATAGATCTTACTAATAACGCCAATATTTTCGTTTTCTTGATAGGCAAATTCAATCTCATCTCCTATTGCCACGGGATTAGTAGTTCGAAGTCCCTTGATCCGAAATTGTCCTTTTATTTTACAATCCACATATTCGCCTAGTTCAGTTTTAACTCTGTACCAGCTTCCTGTAGATTTTATTACTGTTCCCTTCAAGAGCTTTCTATTTGAAAATAATTAATTACAAATTTCTTTTTCGAATCTTTCAATTAACACACTCAGATTAAAATGTGAAATTACAAACAAATTGATAAAAATGGGCAAGAAAATGTTAAATCGTCAAAAAATCAATATGCAATTTTAATTAATTTGCCTGGGAGACAGTATATAAGTCCTTTAAATTCAAGGCTCAAAATTTTTACTGCTATTTTACTAATTGGGAGCTTTGCAAGTAAGCTCAATTTATCAATCCCTAATTCTTGATGCACTTTTAAAACATTTAATATATTCTGTTCTTCAACATCCAAATTAACAAAAAGCTGTTTTTGAGCCGGAATTTTCTTTTTAGTTTCTTCCCAACCCATTATATAATTTAAATCATTAGCATGTTGAATAAGTGCAGCACGATTTGTCTTTATGAGAAAATTACATCCTTCAGAATAGGAATCAGACACTTTTCCAGGAAAAGCAAATACATCTCGATCATAAGAGTTAGCAATACCTGCAGTTATTAGAGCTCCACCTTTTACAGCCGATTCAACCACTATAACAGCATCAGACATACCTGCTACAATTCGATTTCTTTTAGGAAAATTCTCTCGGTTTGGAATGGATTTACTCTTAAATTCAGTTAATAAACCACCATGTTCTATCATCTTCTTTGCCAATTTACGATTGGCTGGAGGATACATTCTATCTAAGCCATGCCCAAGAACCCCAACAGTTTTTAAATTATTTTTTAAAGCATTTTTATGAGCTTGAGTATCTATGCCATAGGCTAATCCACTTATAATCAAGATCTCTTGTTCGGCTATATCTCGAATTAATGATTCACATAATTCTTGACCATATTGAGTCAACTTTCGAGTACCAACAATGGCTATAACTTTTTTAGTATTTAAATCGGCATTGCCTTTATAGAATAACAGAATAGGGCTGTCTTTACAATGTTGAAGTCGGTGAGGATAGTGTTTATCCTGATAATACAATGCTTGAATTTTCTTTTTCTCAAGAAAACAAATTTCTTCTTCGGCTTGATGAAGGGTTTTGGCACTTTTTATCACATTAGCCATCTCTTGTTTTAATCCATTAATCTTGAGCAGATTTGATTTCTTTTCTTTAAAGATTGCTTCCACGCCACCACAATGATCTATTAATTTTTTGCCATTTATGTCTCCAATCCCTGGAATTAAAGTAATTCCGATTTGATAGAGTAATTGCATTTTATTAGAATTTATTTAATATTTTTGTTTGAAATGAAAAAAGCTCTTAAGGTTTTAGTCTGTCCTTTAGATTGGGGAATTGGTCATGCTAGTCGGTGTGTCCCGATTATACAACAATTTCAAAAGTCCTCTTGTGAAATAATCATTGCTGCAGATCGAAAACCTTATCACTTCTTAACTAAAGAATTCCCAAATCTAAAAATTGTCCGCTTATCTGGACCAAAGATTTCATATTCTGCTGGTAATTGGTTTTTGCTAAAGATGATTTTCAATCTTCCTGGACTACTATTTGGAGTATTCAAAGAACATTATAAGCTAAAACAGCTTATCAAACTATACGATATTGACATTGTATTTTCAGACAATAGATATGGTTTATGGAATAAGTCTACATACTCCATCTTTATGACCCATCAGACAAATATTCAGTTTCCTGAAAACTTACTAATGTTTAGGGGAATTACTAATTGCTTAAATCGATATTTTATTAATAAATTTGATCGTTTATGGATCCCAGACTTTGAGGAAAATCAATCTATTTCAGGCCTACTTTCTAAAACTAATAAAATCAAAATCCCCACAAAAAGGATAGGTATTCTTTCTCGTTTTAATGACATGAAGTTTGTAAGCCAAAATCAGCCAATAGAGTTATTAGCTATCTTATCTGGTCCAGAACCTCAAAGGAGTCTTTTCGAAAAAAAATTAATTGAAGAAATAAAAGCTGCATCTATAAAAGCTACTATTATTAGAGGACTTCCAGATCTTGATGAGAAATATAAAAAAGATAATATCTTGTTCATTTCACATCTAGATAGTAAATCACTCGCAAATTACATCAAATCTGCTAAGCTAATTATATGCAGACCAGGTTATTCTAGTTTAATGGATTTAGCATGTTTTGGAATCCCAGCCCTTATCGTTCCAACTCCTGGTCAAACAGAGCAAGAATATTTAGCAAAATTGATGGATCAAAAGAAAATTCATCTCTCAATGAATCAGAATCAATTGGATCTAAAAGCAGCAATAAACTCGATATCAAACTATTCTGGCATTATAAATACTAATGACTTTGCCATATTAAATCTTGAAATTGAACAAATTATAAAATTGCTATAAGGAATCATCAATTAATTTCTACATTTGTTTTCTAAAAAAAGCTTTATGATTTTACAATATATTCAATGGAATGTTGATCCTACGATTTTTAGTATAGGTCCATTATCGGTCAGATGGTATGGATTACTTTTTGCTTCTTCTTTCGTTTGTGGATATTACATTATGTTCAAAGTTTTCAAGAAAGAAAACATTCCTTTTGTGCTTTTAGATAAGCTCACTACTTATATGGTTATTGCGACAGTTGTAGGAGCACGATTGGGCCATTGCTTATTCTATGAACCAGAAGTATATTTAAGTAATCCTATTTTGATTTTTAAAATTTGGGAAGGCGGCTTGGCCAGTCATGGAGCAGCCATAGGGATTATTATTGCGCTTTATTATTTTTCAAAGAAAACTAAAAGACCAATACTTTGGGTTATGGATAGGATCGTTCTGACTGTAGCTTTGGCTGGTTTCTTTATAAGAATGGGGAATCTTATGAACTCTGAAATTATTGGAAAAGTTACAGATCTACCTTGGGCGTTCTATTTCAGTAATCATTATAATCCTATAGTAGCAATGGAACCCCGACATCCTGCTCAATTATATGAAGCATTAGCTTATTTGAGCATTTTTATATTCCTCATCACTTATTATTATAAACGTTTTGAAAAATTAATTCTAGGCGAGCTCTTGAGTTTCTTTTTTATCTTAGTTTTTGGGGCTCGCTTTTTCTTAGAATTCCTAAAAGAAGATCAGGTAGGTTTCGAAGCTGGGATGAGTTTAAATATGGGTCAATTACTGAGTATCCCGTTTGTGTTATTGGGTGGAATTATTTTATTTATTCAATATAGAAAAGCTTAGAGGTTCAGAAGCTCAGAAGCAATAAAAAAGCCCGCGATATAAATCGTGGGCTTTTTTATCTATCATTAACTAATACTAGCTATCAGCAATTATCTATAAAGATCTAATTTTTGTTCAAACACAGCTTCAATTTCTTTTACAAAGTCGGTTTGTCCATAATTATTTGCAATTTGAACTAGTCTTTGAATCTCTCCAAAGCTGTTACGAATTTCAGCATCAAAAGCATTGACATTTGAACTCTTATAAGACAAATAATAGTCAATTTCTTTACTATATCTGTCCAATAAGATTCTAGAAATACTTATGGCTTTATCAACTTCATTAGCTTTGAAATAAATATCTATAAATGGTGAAGTATAATAATCGAAAGGAATTTTATCATTAGGAAACTCTTCAAAACACTTATCCATTACTTTAACTGCTTTATCAAAATCTCCTTCACTAGCCAAAGCTCTTGCAAGGCGCATAAAATTCTGCTTTACCATAGTAACATTTCTAACACTTTCTCTGTCAACGGAAACATTTTTGAGATCTCCCCATTTGGTCTTATTCATTAACATATCATAAGATACATCTATATTAACACTTCCAATTTCATCAATATAGTTAGTAGCTTTAATTGGCATAAGTTTATATGTCAAACCAGTTAAATAGACAAATTCATCTGCTTTAAAAACATCCTTTACAACACTAGGATTAGTAAAATAAATTGGACGTTCCCAATTATTATTAGCCAAAAAGTCTAAAAATGCCAAATCATTTTTACGAAGGGCATTTGACTTAATTTCCCATTTTATCTCTTTCACTATTAAGTGAGCCAGTTCTTTAGGTACAATTCCATTATCGACACAAGCTGCCGAATCAACAGTTATTTTCACCTTTTTAAAAGGGAAGAAATTCGCCTTGTCACCAGCCGACATACCTACTTTTGAAGCAGGATGATCGCTTGCGATAAAATCAATAATGCTTTTTAATTCAACATATTCATCTTCTAAATTAAATTGTCCTTCGAAATATGGGATATAATTATTTTTTCCTTTTCCATATTGATCCATTGGAATAGAAAATGGTAATGGTTCGGCATCATAAACCTTCTTTCCTAATTGTTGAACATACCATTCCCCAGAAGAAAGCATATAATTTACGACTCTTATGTCTGTTCTCACTCCTTCAACCTCTTGAATATACCAAAGCGGAAAGGTGTCATTATCACCAATTGAGTATAATATTGCATTCGGATCGCAAGACTCCATATAATTAACTGCCCAATCTCTGGCTGCATATTTTCCGGAACGATTGTGATCATCCCAACCCTCACTAGCCATAAGTACGGGTACAGCTAAAAAACAAACAGTAGTAATAGCAATGGCATTCAATTTCGAATTCTTTGAATATCGGTTGGCAAAATCAATAATCGCCATCACTCCCAATCCAATCCAAATTGCAAAAGCATAAAACGAACCCGCATAAGCATAATCTCTTTCTCGTGGTTGATGTGGATATTGATTTAAGTAGACTACGATTGCCAATCCAGTCATTAAAAATAAAAGTCCAACTATCCAAGTATCTTTTCCACTTCTTTTATAATGAAAAAATAATCCTATCAATCCTAAAATCAGAGGTAATAAATAAAATTTATTGGTAGCTGCATTCCTATAAGCATCTGGAAGTTCATCAATATTCCCTAATCTGGCATTATCGAGAAATGGAATTCCACTTATCCAGTTTCCTGCAGTTGGATGCCCTTGACTTTCTATATCATTTTGTCTTCCAGCAAAATTCCACATAAAATATCTGAAATACATATGGTTAACCTGATAAGCAAAGAAAAATCTTAAATTATCTCCAAATGTCGGTTTGATAACTACCTTCATTTTTCCGTCAGGACCTTGAATCCGAATTGGACTACCACTTACATATTCTTGATACTTACTTATATGAATTGGCTTTTGATTACTCCAGAGCCTTGGAAAAATCGTAGTAAGCTGAGGATCATAAATATAATCAGTTTTTGTATCCACAACTACATATTTTCCTGCTTCTTTATCCTTAGCATAAATATTCCCGCCTTTTTTATAGTCAATTAATGGAGCATTATAATATTGCCCATGAACTAAAGGCCATGATCCATACTGTTCTCTGTTTATATATGACAACAGACTAATTGCTTCTTCAGGACTGTTTTCATCAATCGGAACATCCGCATTAGAACGAATTACCAACATGAAATATGACGAATAGCCAATCAGAATGAATATAAAACAAATCAAAATTGTGTTCAATAAAAGCTTTTGCTTTTTAATTGTATAACGGACACCCCAAATAAGCAATCCGACAAGTACTAGTAGATAAAATATAGTTCCTGTATTAAAAGGCAATCCAAATGAATTCACAAATAATAATTCGAATAAAGAAGAGAGTTTCACTATGCCTGGTATGATGAGATACATAATAGCCATTAAGACTAGTAATGACACTGTTAAAGTTGCAATAATCCCTTTAGGTGTAGTTTTATAGCGTTTATAATAATAAACAAAGGCTATAGCAGGAATAGCTAGTAGATTTAATAAATGCACTCCTATAGACAATCCAATCAAATAGGCTAATAAAATAATCCATCT
>JQIA01001180.1_pt1 | contig 14066 bp, 11 predicted proteins | sample 811431 | NCBI WGS metagenome assembly JQIA01 (sample SAMN02998118, study PRJNA258478) | marine sediment metagenome | biome: marine; feature: seafloor; material: sediment; isolation source: oil-polluted sediment collected from 3 locations (0.5 km, 0.7 km and 0.9 km)... | place: USA: Gulf of Mexico ... | reverse complement strand
TGGCTCAAATCATACCATAATATACTGATATTTCAAGCATATTTTGATATTTTTCTTAAGTTTATGACATTGAATACCAGGTGATAATTAATAGAGGTGAGATAATAACAATCATTCCTGTAAGAAGATTTAACTCAACACCTGGAGTATTTAATTTTATTTTATATATTTCATAACAATCGAAGGCAATCATAACCGGCAGATAAAATAACCAGAAACGACTTGTCAAGCAGGAGCGCCTAAAGGACAAGCCATACAGCGAAATGTAAAAGAACGAGGAAACCGCCAGTGAACATATTCGCCATGTCATGCTCTCTCCAAATTCATTTATAAAAAAAACATCATATTGCGGCCACAATTCTAACGGTAACAGAATAAAGAACAGTATCTTCCATCGGAGTGTTTTGTATTCGTTCTGCTCAGCAGGAGATAGTAACTCAGATTGCGGCGGAGTATATGGATTGGTCATTTAACACCTTTGTCGGTTATTAAGATTAATAATGTTATTTAGCTGCAGCAACATTTTGGGCAAATAAATTCAAATCCTCATAGTTCAATTTTTATTAGTTTATTTTGTAATTTAAAACAATACTTTTGAAAAAAAGGTTAACCAGCTTATGGACTAATAATTGACATGGAAGATGTCATAGTGTCCTCATACATTCCCCGGTTACATCTACCATTATTTTGTATTGGTGGCTCATGTGATAGCCGATTTCAGAGCCGGTCTGTGAATAAAATCTGCTGAAAAGGCCAATTCCCATTTTTTCATAATCGGTGTATCTCATGGCTCTTATTTCACTTCTCTCTTTGAAAACAGAACAAATTAAAAAACAGATATTGGCTCCTTGTTTAAGGTGATACGGGCTGCCTGTTTCATTGCTTTTCAGGATATAATCGATAGCAAACCAGCTTTCCGGAACTTTGTTGGATATACCTGTCAGCAGGTCGGAAATATAACTGCCACAAAGAAAGAAACCTGAATCGATTAACTGGTGGTTAATCAGAATTTCCGAGATCTTCGATTCAAAGAAGGTCTTCATTTTTTTGAGGCCGGAAAGTTGAATGAATCTTCCGCATTCAGTCTTCTGTTTTTTTAAAGAGACAGCTCTTTGAAGCAGGGTGGTTAAGTCATTATCACTGTTTTTTTTCCTGCGATTTTTATCGTTCTTTCTGAATTTAATTATCTGTCCCATAACCATCTTCCCTCCTTGTGCAGATAGTTGGAAAATATGCTTCTTATTTATTATATCGTTCGTTTAATCATTTTTTTTAAATTAAAAAATGCCTGGGTAGCTATTTGTGGCAGTTTTCACCATGTGTCGGGCGGTGTAAGTGGTCGGGACTATGATGGATATTCTTATTTGTGGATGGTCTATTAATTTGGGTGTCTTACCTAAAATGTTGAAGTGTGCGATTTGGGTGAGGCGTATATGGGTGTGCGATGGTATTGGGTGAGATATACCACTTGACAATATGTTGTGGGTGTGTGTATTTACTTTGTGGGTGCGAGTCGTGTGGTTGTTTAGGCGGGTAGCGGTAACGGAGTTGTGGTTTTTTGCTGAGTATTGCGTTTATTGGTGTGGCTAAAATCTGATATTTGAAAAAATAGTGCGAGTTAATAGTTTGATTTATAATATATAGTTTTAAGGAGGAAGTATGAAAAAAAAATTATTATCATTGATGACGCTGGTTGTTGTAGTTCTTTTCTGGAATCAGTCTGCAATTTCATGCAGTAGTTTTGCTGTCTATGCGGATAAACCTTTTTATGGAATGAATTTTGATTATGACATGTTTCCCATGAAAGTTAAAATTGTCGAAGCCGAAGGTCTGAAAAGTTTTCATCTCGCTTTTGAGAGGCCCGTCGGAAATGGCAAAAAAATATGGGCTGATACTGCCGGAATGAATAGTCTGGGGCTGTTTGCTGCAGTTCAGGAAGAATTGCCATATCAGGTTAACCCGTCTTTACCTGGTAGTAATGATATGTATGCTTTTCAATTATATGGCTCGATTTACACTTCGGGTACGGTAACGGCGATTGAAAACATATGTTCCGCCAAAAGACTGGTTCAGCACAAAGCAGTTTCGGTTCATTGTCTAATTGCTGATACAAGTGGGAAAGCAATTGTTGCTGAGGCCGGTAAGGATGCGAACAGTCTTATTAAAATGGATGGACGGTTTATGGTAATGACCAATTTTGCCAACCGTTCGTTAATAGGAAAGAACTATAAGGACGCTAAAGGTATAGGCGACAAGAGGTATATTGCCGGATATGACTACCTAAGTAAAAATTCTGATAAATTTACTATGGGAAAAGGGATGATCACTCTTGAATTGATGAAGAATCTGAATCCAAAATACCCGACATGCTGCTCGATGGTGTTTGACCCGATTGAAAAAACTGTATACTTTGCTCTATATACTGACTTTCAGAAGATTTTCAAAGTATCACTGGAAGAAGGGACTATCAGTTCTTTCAAAGGGTTTTCAAAATCTGTTAGTTTAGAACCGGGGCAAAACGGTATTTTGTTAACAGAACTGGCTAAACTGTAACTTGTGATTAAATCCGGTGCTGAATTAATCAGTACCGGATTTTAAATGAAACAGATACCTCAAGGCTACTCTAAGATCATACCTGATAAGACTGATTTCGCAAATGCCATCGATGGTGGTGAACTGTTGCAAATAACATTGCAGGAATCATTTAAAAGATTTCCGCTACTCAGATTTTTAAACCACTACACAGCATTTCCTGTTCAGTATTGAAAAATATAATACTGGCAACACTTTCTTCCATATGATAAATATAACTGCATTGAGGATACATCTTTTTTATCACTATAGTTAACTTAAGTTGAGGGGCGACTGGTATTCGCTTTTTCCTGCGATAATCGTGATCCTGTATGGTAAAGTACAGAGTTGTTGTTTGGCTACCAGTAAAAAAACAATGCCTGATCATTTGATCTTTTGAGCTGTCCTGGGGAGGTACACGTAATTGTCTGATCACTATTTCGGTTTAAAAAAACATCAAATTTCTATTGTTTTGAGTCTGTTTTTCTGTCTGGTATTTCTTTTCATATTGCCAGTGTATGCTGAGCTTACAGGGCTTCAGATTATCGAAAAGCAGAAAGAACTTCATAAAGTAAAGACTGAATACGGTGAAGAACTTATGCTTTTGGTAGAGACGAAAAATGGTAATAAAGAACAGAGAGAAGTAAAAAGATATTCAAAAGAGACGGGTAACGATTTAAACAAATACCTTCTGGTTTTTCTTAAGCCTGCTGATATAAGAAGTACAGCCCTTCTTACTCATGAAAACAATTCACGAGACGATGACCAGTGGCTGTATATGCCTGCTGTAAAGAAGATGAAGCGGATTGCTGCCAGTAGTAAGAAATCCTATTTTATGGGGACAGACTTTACGTATGAAGATATGGAACCGGAAGATATTGATAATTTTACCTACAGGATTCTAAAAACAGAAATTATCGGGCAGGATAAAAAACAGAATAACTGTTATGTGATTGAAGCAGTTCCGGCGAATAAGGAAAAGGCAAGGGCAAGTGCTTATTCAAAACGGATTCTCTGGATAGAGAAAGAGGTGTTTATAACCCTGAAAGTTGAGTTTTATGACAGGCGGGAAAGGCTCATCAAGACGCAGAATTCTTTTGAGTTTAAAAACATTGAAGGGACAGTATACAGGCCGGGAAAGATTATTATGGATAATATCAGAAAAAAACATAAAACCCTGACGCTTATAAAAAAGAGGGTTATCAATCAGCCGGTTGATGATGTCGTATTTACGGAGCGGTTTATATTGAATAATAAACATGTCAATTAACGACGGGCTTTTTAACGTAAACAACTCAGGATGACGGTTTAGCAATAGTGGGCTGTGAGTATTGAATAGTGTAGTGTTTTGCAGAAAATATCAGGTAAAACGAAAGGATCTTAATGAAATTTTTAATGAGGTGGAGTAGTAGAAACCCTCTGTTAACGATAGCAATTGTTCTTCTTATATCAGCAGGTCTGTTTTCCGGGTTGGGGAAATTAAAAATGGATGCCTCGGCTTCAGGGATGATGGTAAAGGGCGATCCAAAGATCCTGTTTTATAATGAATCGGTTGAAAAATTCGGTTCTGATACAGTGACGGTCCTTTTTGTAAAAGATAAAAATCTCTTTACCCCTGATAAACTTGCAAAACTTGAAGAGATTAACTACCAGCTTGAATCACTTGAAAATGTTGAAAAAGTCGAAAGTCTTTTTTCTGCAACGAATTTCAAAGGGGAAGATGGCTTTTTAAGCACAAACCCTCTTATCGATTATCCGCCGGAAACACCTGAAGAAGCAAATCAGGTCAAAGAAGATGCATTAAATAATCCGCTGCTGGTTAATAATATTATTTCAGAAGACGGCACTGCGACAGCGATTAATATTTTTGTTACGCCTGATGCAGCTGATCCTGATTTTGACAGTAAATTTACAAATCGGATTGAAAAAATTATCGCGGATTCAAATGGGGATTTTGAGGAGATATTTCAAACAGGGAATGCCTTCTTGAAACAATCTGTTACGAAAAGTATTCTGAGAAATCAGGTTAAAATGGTTCCGTTATCGATACTGGTTCTCCTATCCCTTCTTGTGATCTGCATGCGGTCGCCTTCAGGGGCGATTATCCCTGTTCTTACAGCAGGGACCAGTGTTTACTGGACATTTTGTTTTATGGGATATTTCGGCATTCCTATTAATATGCTGACCGGTATTGTGCCGTCACTTATTATCGTTATCGGCTCAACGGAGGATATTCACCTTCTGTCTGAATATTTTGAGGGGCTTCATGAACATGACGGCATAAAAAAAACAGCCATTGATTATATGGTTTCAAAAACCGGCACGGCTGTCATGCTGACCGCTATGACGACTTTTCTTGGTTTTCTGACCATAACAATCAATGAAATTACCATATTGAAACAATTTGGTATGGCTGCGGCTTTTGGTTTATTTGTAAATCCGATTATCACATGCATGCTTGTTCCTGTGTACCTTCATTTTTTCGGGCCATTACGGAAAAAGAACGCCGGTGCGAACGGAAAGTTTACCGGATATGTTGCATCAAAAATTATTGGGATTATTAATTATAATAAATGGCTGGTTTTTTCAGTTTTGATTATCATCAGCTTAATTATCGGCGCATTTGCCGTTAATGTCCGGGTTGACAATGATATGCTCGGTTATTTTAAAAAGGACTCGGACGTGCATGCCCGAAGTCAGGTTTTGCACAATGAACTGGCCGGTACACAGGTTATTTATATCTGCATAAACGGTGGTGAAAAAGATATCTTCAAAAAACCTGAATACCTTCAAAAGACAGCCGAAATTCAGGATTATATTGCGAGCTGCGACTGGTTTGATAAATCGATCGCCATCTCTGACCATATTAAGCTCATCCACCGCGAAATGAATGATGGTGATGACTCATTTTACAAAATTCCGAAGTCAAAAGAGCTGATACCGCAATACCTTCTGACACTCAGACGGGATGAGATTTCAAGATATGTCTCTTCCGATTTTAGTGAAGTAAACATCATGATCCGGCATAATATCGGCTCTTCATTTGAGCTGAAACAGGCAATGAAAGAACTTGATGCTGTTATAAAAACGCAGTTCAGCCCGCGTTTCAGGATAGGTTTTACCGGTGAAAATATTCTTATCAATTATTCATCTGACAGTATTGCAGAAGGTCAGATCAAAGCGATTTCCCTTCTGTTTTTGATCATATTTATTATCATGTCCGTACTTTTTGTGAATATTAAAGCAGGGTTTATATCGCTTGTTTCAAATTTCTTTCCCATTCTTCTTCTCTTTGGGGTGATGGGATTATTCAAAATCCCGCTGAATGTCGGTTCTTCCATGGTGGCAGCGATTGCAATCGGAATTGCTGTGGATGATACGATTCATTTTATGACGCGATACAACAAGGAGATGCGCATACTTCAGGATCAGAATAAGGCTATGGAAGTCTGTATTAACTCCGAGATAACGCCTGTTATGACGACCTCTGTTGCTCTGGCCATGGGGTTTGCGGTTGTCTGTTTCTCAGATTTTGTGCCGATTATCAATTTTGGTTTTTTATCTGCACTTGTTATGATCTTTGCTCTGATCGGGGATCTTTTTATTACGCCGATTCTTTTATCGTCAACACAACTGATTACTATCTGGGATATGGTCAGCCTCACGCTGGATAAAGTCATCAACGAATCGAGATTCTTTGAAAGTTTAAAAACACGGCAGATTAAAAGAGTCATACTGCTTGGCAGAATTCTTGAAACAAAAAAGAATGAGCATGCGATTCAATACGGGGATGAGGGGACAAGTATGTTTCTTCTCCTTGAAGGTGAGGCCGAGGTCGGGATCCGGGATTCTTTACACGAAAAGACTAAGGTTGTGGCAACGATTCGTCCCGGAGACATTTTCGGAGAGATTGCCATGGTTAATCCGGGACCGCGCACTGCTGATATTAAGGCGACGGAAAATATTAAATATCTTGAAATCGACTGGACCGGCATGAACCGAATCAGAATGATTTATCCCAGAATTGCAGCCCATTTATATTGTAACCTGTCAAAAATTCTTGGGAGCCGACTGAAGGAGACAACCATCAACCTGTGGCAGACAGCAAACGAAAATGAAAAATAAATCAGAACAAAAAATCAATCCTGTCACCATTATTCTCATTGTATTGATAAGCATTTTATTCGAATGTGGTTCGTTAAAATCAGTCCTTGCCGATGATGCAGATCTTTTTGGTGAAATGGAAGAGAGCATTCAGAGAGATGACGATAGTGCCAGTCTTTTTGATGAGATGGCAAACGTTGACAATGAGCCTGACTCAGCCGTGAAATGGCCGCTTTTAAATAAAATCGGCAGTAATTTTGAAGGCAGTCTGAACTTGAGCTCAGGATACTTTTTACATGATGCAACGCCCCGCAATGGCCTTGATACTCAGAATGAAGTTAATGAAGCACAGCTGACGTATGCCACATGGACCGGGAGTGACACACTGAGTTTACATATATCAGGCTGGCTTGAAGCAGGCTCGCAGAAAGATACCTGGAAGAGCTCTACCCATTGGATGCAGGACAGGGATTATTACAGGCGATATATTGAATGTAATGAATTTTACTTACAGCTCAATAGGACAAGCTATGATATTACAGCCGGAAAGAAAATTTTCGATACTGGTCTGTCGACATTGTATTCACCAGCCAATCGGTTTAAGGCCTTTGATCTGCATGATCCTGTAAACTCAAAAGACTTTGGCATCTGGCAGTTGATGCTGGATAAATATATCAGCGAGACCAGACTCTCCATTGCCGTTTTTCCTGTTTATACCGAGACCAAAAGACCAGCATTCAGTTCGAGGATGTGGGGTGATGTTGATGAAGATCTGCTTGCACAGAGCGCTTTAATCGATGCACAGGATACGTTTCCTGATTTAGATGAAAAAAATATCGGTTATTTTGCAGGATTGAAAAAGAGTGTTGGTGGTTGGGATCTTTTCGCAAATGTGCATTCCGGCACAAATCCCTATGATGTTATCAGGGATGAGCAGGGCGCTCATATCAGTTCAACCATCAGAACAACGAGTGTTGCATCAGGGTTTTCAACAACGGTCAGTAATCTGGAATTCCATGGCGAAGCCCTTGTCAACTATAGTGAAAATCATAAAGATGATGACTATGTAAATACAGTTTTTGGTCTCACTTATACTACAGATGCACTCTTCTTTCAAAATGTCGTTATTACCCTTGAATACGCTAAAGAGAAAATTATTGAAAAACAACGTGCCGAGGGTTATACTCGAAGTTCTGTTTACGCACGGCAGGGTTTAGATGATATTTTTTCAAAACTTCAGTTGAGTTATGATAAAGATCTCGATTTTGAATTCTTCACACATTATGAACTTGACGAAAAAGCAGGTCTGTTCCGGTTTTTCACAAAGTACCGGTTTACCGGGAACCTGTCATTCTCCACTGCAATCGAATACTATGAGGTACTAGGTGATAAAGATGAGTCATATCAATCCGACGGTATCGTCACCATTCAAAACATAACGCATCGTAACCGGGGTAAAAATGACCGGATAATCGCCGGTGTTCAATATGATTTCTAACTAAAAACGCTGGTTCTATGAATTCCATTAAGACGGATATGTTAAAACGGTAGGCTTACGGTTTTAAAAAAACAACAGCATACCGGCTGTTATTTGTCATAGATATACAAAATTTACTATCCGTAAAAAACAATATAGTCATGAGAGTCATTTTTAATTGTAAAATATAAAATATATGATTAATATTGACTAATAGATAATTTTTGCCGATAGTGTCTGTTTTAGGTAGTCTTTGTAACAAAATGTAGCTCATAAGAATGAGTGATTAAGTGATCGTTCATTCTTTTTTATTGTAATTGTCTTTGCTAATTGAAGTAGTAAAGCTGGTACCGGTAACTGTCGGTAACAGGTCTATTAATGAAATGGTTTGCATTGCTTTGTATACAGCTGTTCTATGGTAGTCATACCCGCACTGACGATTGTTATTTAAATACTACTATTAACTTTTTGGAGGGTTAAAATGGAAGATGAAAAGAACGAGGGGATAACAGAAGAAAAGGTTGAAGCAGCAGTGACTGAAGAACCTGCTACGAAAGAGGAAAAAAGTACAAAGAAAGATGTACCGAAAGAAAAGCAGGATGTTTCAGCAATTGAACTGCCGACAACAAAAATATTTGATAAGGTTTTATCAGAGGCAGGGGACAAACTGTCAGAAGATTTCTTTAATTCAAATAGTTATTATTTGTCGAAATACGGGCTGCTCGGTCTTTATGGGACAGCAGGCATCGGTCTTATTATTTCTCTGATTATGGCGATAAAATTCAGCTCATTTTCATTAGTGTTTGGCGGACTTGGGTGGGTTGTTGCCTGTCTTGTTGTTCAATATATCGCATTGAAGTTTCTTCCGGTGGGTGAATCAAGTATTGAGTCAAGTCCAAGCGTCTTATCGTCGGATGCTTTTTTAAAGTGTTTTTCGCTTATCTGTTTTTTGATGGGTATTATCTCTCTGTTTGGCATGTTAATTATCGGGTTTAAAACCAAAGCACTGGAGCCAATGTTTGCGGGGATCGGGTTATTTGTCTTTTTTGAATACCTTTTTTGCATCGGTTTGAACCCGGGGCTTTTAAATATCAAAATTGTTGAAGATACTTCTGCGGGGGAAGAGGCAATTGGTATTCTTTCATTTATGATGAAAGGCTTTCTAAAAATGATTCCGATTCTCTTTGGCATTGGCATTATTCTTGGTACTCTGAATTTAATCATTTCTGCTTTCAGATTGTTTGGTGACTATCCTCAGGCTGCGATGGCCCTTATTACCAGTTCAGGTATTTCAACACTCACAATGGCGAGTCTTCCGCTTACCGGGTTTTTGATTTTTACCTTCTATTATCTGACACTGGATGTGATCCGATCCATTATAGAAATACCTAAAAAACTTAAATAGCTGTCATTTAAGTTTCTGACGTTTAAAAAATCCGTTTAAGGTAAGCATATCCTGTTTGCCTTAAGCGGATTAGTTGTTTTATCTTAAATTACGTTCGTCACCACTATATTCAACCTGTTTAAGGTCAGCGAGTGTTAGAGAACCTTTAAGTTCTTTTATACTTTTTTTGACATAGGTTTTAATATTTGTATCTAAATAGGGATAGACTTTTTTAGGGTTTATCTCTTTCAGTCTGATAAACAAAGCAAGGGCAAAAGAGAGCTCTTCTTCTGACAGATAGCCACTTGATGAACATTGCCAGCCTTGTGAAAATATATCAGAATGTTGTGTGAACTCGAAGGCCGCATTTGCTTGAAAAATTCCAAAACCCATAAAAACCGCTGTTATATCGGTTGCGAATTCCCAGTTATCCCAACCACCGGGAGGTGGTTCCTTGCAAGCGACCGTCAGATAATGCGCCAGTTCATGGGCAAAAGTTGCTACAAGTTTATTTGGATTTGCAATGATGGCAGGATTATATGTAATCATTATCTTTTCCGGGGATTTAGATGAAATTGTCCCCAAGGGACTTTGTTCACCGCCCTGGATAAGAACCGTTGGTGCTACCAGACGATCCGGGTCCGGTTCCTGCGCACGCAATTCACATGGCCATTCCGACATCCCTGCGTATTCTTTCACATATCTGAATGTTGTCTCTGCAATGTCATCAGGCGAATTAAGCTGTTCCGGGAAAAACGCTATGGTGGGAAGAATCAGAGTTGTCTCTTTATAAAATGTGTCACCGCCAAAATGTTTCAAAAGCCATTTATAGGTCTCTATCTGAAAATCATATGATTCTTCAGATAAAAGAGCTCTTTTTTTGAATATATTAATCATTTATACCAGATATTTTATGTATATGAACATATTAACGATGAACTAATCTGTTTTAAGCTCAGTATTATATTTTTTAATTGTCTTATTTAATCGAATCATAAAATCGGGATAGCGCTTCAGGTATTTTTTAGAGATGTAAATACCCATGTTTATTTTTGTCTCCCTTATTTCCGTATAGGCAATTTTAGGAGAGATGGATTTTGCATCATGGGTAAATACCTGGCTGGAGAGGAACACAGCATCAATTCGTTTTGAGCTTAAAAGCATGGCAGGTAAAACTTCTTTTTTATAAACTGCACCGGTCATATATCCCTGTTTCTGAAGCCAGTAATGCGTATTGGAATTTAAATGGGTGCCGACGGTGACTGTTTGTTTAAACTTTTCTGACTCAGGGTTAAGGGTGCTGTCTGCTCTTACAAACCATGACCAGTGGTTTACAGCAATGGGGGCAGATAAAACTGCAACTTTATTTCGCTCATTATTTTCACTTGCCAGAAAAAAACCGTCTACTTCACCGCTCTGTAATTCTTTTAGCGCTTTTCCGTAATTGGGCACTGAGTAGAATGTATACTTTACACCTGATGCGTTTAGAATCGGGACGACTTTTTTTACACCAATTCCTGAGAAATTGCTATTTGTCTCAACAGTCCATGGGTTGAAATCAGGCAAAGCCAATCTGATTTCCTGAGCCAGAGCGATATTTGAGTTTAAAAGCATTGAAACAAACAATACAAAAAAAAATTTCATTTAGCGATAGTTCCGTTGGTAAAAAAAAGATGTGAAATATCTCTAAAAATATTAACTGAATATACCCAAAAAAACAAGAGAGTAAATAATCTGATGACATTCTTAGTTGTATAAACTGATTTTATCCGGCGTAGTTTAGAGAGCGATTAATCCGCACTATAAAGGGCCTGTGATGGACAATAAGAGCTTAGGGCCAGATGGATATCTTGTCTGGTGGTGATGGTAAAAGACTGTGGTAGTTTTTTCCCGTTTCTTCAAATGGTTACAGGCATGATACTGCTTGAGAAAATTGTAAGGTTGATTTTGTTGATAAATACAAATATATTATAAGTTTATAAAAAAAACTGATTATTAAACATTAAGGACAAAATATGACAAACAAGACGATTATTTACACTGATATTGATGAGGCACCGGCACTGGCGACCTATTCATTATTGCCTGTTCTTCAGGCATATACAAAGGATTCAGGCATTATTTTCGAAAAAAAGGATATATCACTTTCCGGCAGAATTATTGCGAATTTTCCGGAAAATCTTAGTGATGACCAGAAAATCCCTGATTATCTTGCCGAACTTGGTGACCTTGCTAAGAAACCGGAAACAAATATTATTAAACTTCCAAATATCAGTGCTTCAATTCCTCAGCTTAAAGATGCAATCAGAGAACTTCAGGAAAAGGGCTATAATATCCCGAATTATCCGGATGAACCAAAAACTGATGCAGAAAAAGAGCTTCACTCACGTTTTGCAAAAGTGCTTGGAAGCGCCGTTAACCCGGTGCTAAGAGAAGGGAATTCTGACAGAAGAGCGGCGGCATCTGTTAAACAGTTTGGACAGCAGAACCCTCACAGACTGATGAAAGCGTGGCCTGATGTATCCAAATCGAAAGTTGCTCATATGACAGATGGCGACTTTTATTCCAGTGAAAAATCAGTAACTGTGGATAAGGACTGTTCTGTACGAATTGAACATGTAGACAGTGATACAAATATTACTGTCTTAAAAGAGACAACACCGCTTCTTGCCGGTGAGGTCCTTGATGCATCGGTTATGAATGTTAAAGCGCTTCGTGCGTTTTATGCAGAACAGATCCAGGCTGCCAAGTCGGATAATGTATTATTGTCACTACACCTTAAAGCGACCATGATGAAAGTCTCAGATCCGATAATGTTCGGACATTGTGTTTCGGTTTTTTATAAAGATGCTTTTGCAAAGCATGCAGATACTATTGAAAAAATTGGTGTAAATGTTAACAACGGCCTGGGTGATCTGTATGAAAGGATTCAGAGCCTTCCTGAAGATCAGAGAGCGGAAATTGAGGCAGATATCATGGCGGCTTATGAGACCAACTGCCAACTCGCCATGGTCGACTCAAGTAAAGGGATTACCAACCTCCATGTCCCCAATAATATTATTGTTGATGCCTCCATGCCTGTATTTGTTCGTGATGGTGGTAAAATGTGGGGTGTTGATGATAAACTTCATGACACTATTGCTATGGTTCCGGACAGATGCTATGCAACCATTTATCAGAAAGTTGTTGAAGACTGTAAGAAAAAAGGTGCCTATAACCCTGCAACCATGGGTAGCGTTGCAAACGTTGGCCTGATGGCGCAGAAGGCAGAAGAGTACGGTTCTCATGACAAGACGTTTGAAGCACCTGCAAATGGTATGATTCGTATTGTCGATAATGCCGGAAATACACTGATTGAGCAGGCGGTTGAGACGGGTGATATTTTCAGATCCTGCCAAACCAAGGATGCACCGATCCGAGACTGGGTTAAGCTGGCTGTAAACAGAGCAAGGATAGCAGGCACACCTGCAATTTTCTGGCTGGATGAAAACAGAGGGCATGATGCACAGATTATTGCTAAAGTGAATCAGTATTTGCCTGAGCATGATACTGCAGGCCTTGATATACGTATTATGCATCCTGATGCAGCCATGACATTTTCACTGGGAAGAATCAGAAATGGTGAAGATACGATTTCTGTTACCGGAAATGTTTTACGTGATTATCTTACGGATCTCTTTCCGATTCTTGAGCTGGGTACCAGTGCAAAAATGCTTTCTATTGTTCCGTTAATTAATGGCGGCGGGCTTTTTGAAACCGGTGCAGGGGGGTCTGCTCCGAAACATGTTCAGCAGTTTGTAAAGGAAGGTCATTTACGCTGGGATTCTTTGGGCGAATTCTGTGCGATTGTTGCTTCTTTTGACCATATTGCCACAACCTGCAATGATGTGAAGGCGAAACTCTATGCGGAGACACTTGATCAGGCAATCGGTACATTCCTTGAGAATGAAAAATCGCCGTCACGAAAAGTAAACGAGCATGATACAAGAGGCAGTCATTTTTACCTTGCACTATACTGGGCTCAGGCATTGGCAGCGCAAAAAAATGATGCTGAGCTTCAGAAACGGTTTGCGGGTATTGCTGAAAAGCTTGAAGCAAGTGAGCAGGTTATTAATGACGAACTGATTAGCGCACAGGGCAGCCCTGTTGATATCGACGGATACTATTTCTCTGACCGTGAAAAGACCGAGCAGGCAATGCGTCCGAGTGCAACCTTGAATGCCATCATAGACAGCATCTGATTACTTAAAGATAACAGATAGTAAATAACCGGCAGGTGCGCTAAGCACCTGCCGGTTTTTGAATCAATTATTAAAATGACATTTTTCGTAGGACGTGCTGCGCCCGCCGAATGATTCATAAGCCATCCCAATACTTTTACGAGAACATCAATTTTACTGAATTGCCAAATAATTCTTAGTTTTGACGTAACTTTATTCAGAATCTTTTTTTTTTTGTTCATCCAAAACATTTCGAACTGTACTGGCAAGCTCAAAAATTGTAAGTGGTTTTTTCAAAAAAGCCTTTATT
>JQIA01001179.1_pt1 | contig 14066 bp, 12 predicted proteins | sample 811431 | NCBI WGS metagenome assembly JQIA01 (sample SAMN02998118, study PRJNA258478) | marine sediment metagenome | biome: marine; feature: seafloor; material: sediment; isolation source: oil-polluted sediment collected from 3 locations (0.5 km, 0.7 km and 0.9 km)... | place: USA: Gulf of Mexico ... | reverse complement strand
TTGCCAAACACAAGATCAGAAAACGCTGATCCGGTGATCACATCGTTACCGTCTTGGCCTTGCAATGTATCTGCACCAAAACCGCCTGCAATAGTGTCATTGCCATCCTGGCCAAAGATTTCATCATTGCCGTAGCCGCCGTCAATACTGTCATTGCCCGCACCGCCAAAGACCAGATCGCGCCGATCAGCCGATGTATCCCCGCCGAAGATGAAATCATCACCATCGCCACCGTTCAACGTATCAGCCCCGTCACCGCCGTTTAAGGTATCGTTGCCTTCCTCACCACGCATAATATCATTTCCCAAACCTCCAAATAAGAAGTCATCGCCTAAGCCACCAGATATATCATCATCACCGCCTTGGCCAAAGAAGCTGTCACTGCCATCTGTCCCCGTATAAGTGTCATCTGGATCACCGCCAATATTTTCTAATTGTCCGTTGCTAACCAAGAACTGCCATACACCAGCTACACCCTGATTACCCGCCGTGTTTTCTAACTGCAGCATAGAAGCCTCTGAACCCGAGGTCGGTAATTCGAATTCTGTGTTACCCAAATTGAAACCAGCGCGTGCGGTTATCCCCCCTAGGCCATCTTCACCCTGACTGGCATCGCCAGCTGTCCATGATATATCACCATACCGGAAGACAATTTCAAAATCACCGCCTTGGCGATCAAATATCTCAAGCTGGAATGAATTCAGCAAGTCGACATTATTATTGTAATACCCAACATTATTCCATGTTATAATGATTGAATCCCGTCCAGTATTAAGATCCCAGAAGACACCTGGATTGCCGCTAGCTGGTAACGTCCTAGTGTCAACATCAGCCCAGAATGGAGCAATAATTAAATTGTTCCCGCCATCCGCGATTTGGGACGGTGTAAATGTACTTAGCCCTGAACCGAAAGTTACGTTCCCATTGGTATTAACATAAAAGTCATTATATGTTGTATTGCCAATTTGTAAGCCATTCTCAAAAATGGATGAAAGCGATACCGCACTCGAAGAGCCGTCATCATTTTGAAAGAGTGTATTAGAGCCAAATTCAATGAAACTATTGTCTGCAATTGGTGTGAGAGTAAGAGTTTCCTCTGAACCAATATTGATCAGCCCATCACTGAACTGGGCACGTTCTACATCTATCAGTTGGTCGGTTCCATCTACACCACCTCCGTTATGTGTGACAGTAACTCTGCCATTACTATCGGGGTCAGAAACCGTATATTCAGAACGCGCTCCAGAGAATGCTGCTATATCAGAACCTTGACCACCATTCAGAACATCATTGCCACGAGAGCCAACCAGTACATCATCACCCGCTTGCCCTGTTAAGGTGTTGTTGGCTTCGTTGCCGATCAACAAATCTTCTTGAGCACCGCCTGTAGCATTTTCAATAAGTGCACCATTAGCAATGGTAAAGCCGCCGTCTTCACCATTATAAGACGAGCCTGACTGCAGCAATACACGTGAAAAGAAACCACCTGCGTTGTTATCAGGGTCAATCATCTCGTCCCTTAACGTAGCACTTAAATTATTAAAAAATGTTGTATGCTGAGCAGCGGTGATTGCTGGAGCAGCATCTGAGGCAACGGCACTACGATCAAGCGTTGCAGCATTCAGGTTAATCATAACCGAATTGGCTGAACTGCCATAATCAATAGTATCAATTCCGCCAGAATCCCAAATAGAATAATAGGCCCGCCCGATATGCACATCCCCTTCGGTTAGTTGCAAATTAGCCGACATGCGGTCAAATAATGTATAGGTTGATCCGGTTGCAGCGTAGCTTTCAGCCCCATAAAGCTCTTGTAGTGCCGCAATATCCAAAGCCATCAAAGATACTGCATGGCCGTATGTTGAAGCACTCGATGTAGCCCCCTGATAAGACATTACAGTATAACGTTCATTGTTCATATCAGCCCCGACACTCGCCAAAGCCGGCGTTCCGGCTACTTCCTGATGCGAATGGAACAGGCCCATACTGTGGCCAATTTCGTGCAATAACGTCCAATTTAGATATTCACCGCCACCCTGTTCAGGTGCAGCTGTAAGAATACCAAGATCACTTGTGAAAACACCAATAGACCAGCTGTCATTTAAACCGCGCGTAGAGGTTCCGGGAAATTGATCAAAGCCCTCAAGGCCACTTAAAGTACTGCTATCTGATGTAACTAAAACTAAGTCTGCAGTTGTTTGAGCAGTGGTTACATTTGTAACGCGGGTAAAATCCGTAGCGATAACCGCATCGAACATACGAAACGCTTGTACTGTTTGGTTGGTGAAAGCAAAGTTAACATCCGGCAAGCCGGAATACAGGTTATTATATGCAGTTGTGAATTCGCTATCAAAACCCAGCGTAGTATTATTTCCCAAATAATATTGAAGAGTTCCGTCACCCCAAATAGTCGGGGCAGTTATATCACCCAATAAAGCTCTGCCTGTTGCAGGTATTCCCGTTGAAATTGATCCAGCACTTGTGGTGGTCGACATAGCAGACTCTCTTTCTAAATATAGTCAAGTAAAATTTATAAACATTATCGTTAGTTTAGTTGATTTTCAATAATTTCGCAAATATCATTCATAAAATCACCTAAGGTTGTAACTGATACATTACCGACATTTACTTGAAAATAATCAAACACGTCAGTGGCATTAGAATACGTACAATGCAACGCGCCTTCTAAAGGTAGATTTACATCTTTAGGTTGATATGTGACAAAAAATGCATCCATGGTTTTTGTGATCTGGCGGTGATACAAAACGTTCGGTCGCGTAACCTTATTTGGACTTACGGCTAAAAAATGCGAAGGCGTAAGGCTAAGCGAATCCATATCCTTTGTAATATCTCGAAAATTAGCAGGGGGGTGATTTACGAGATTCAAGCGTAAATTTACTACCGCATTCAACGGATTTGCAAGCTGCCCGTACTTGTCGTTCAAAACAACCAACATCTTTGACGGCTCTTCAGGCACGTCGGCTACACTGTAAGCCCGCATCGTGTTATCCGGCATTTCCTTTCGGTCAATAAACCCTGGATAACTTGTAATACTACGCCATCTCTTAGGAATTGAAATGTTATGGCTGTGAAAAACAAGGGGTGAGGCTTTCATAAACTTACTTCCGCTTTGCAATGGCTGGGGTATACTAAAAAAACAAAGCATTAAAACCAAAGGCGCAACGATTATATTTTTTACAAACCGTATGCTTAAAATATTTTGCACCGCATTCATCCTAAAATCCTTAAAGGGTATTCAAAATAATAATAGGCCATATGCAGTAAAATAAATCAACTTGCCAATAACAATTATTATTCAAGTATTTACCATACAATACCCGCCTTGCGAAGGCAGCAGTACAAAATTCCTAATATATTATTTCGAAAACTGTGTGACATATCACAGACACGTTGATATTGCCTGATAGGCGCTTGCTGAATCGCATTTATTAAGGAACGATTAGTTTGGATATTCAAAAAACAAAATTACCCGGTGTTGTCATAATATCGCCGCGACGCTTTGGGGATGACCGCGGCTGGTTTTCCGAAACGTGGAACAAACACGCGTTGGCACAGATTGGGATTGATTTAGATTTCGTACAAGATAATCATTCTTTTTCTGCACAAATAGGAACAGTGCGCGGATTGCATTATCAATCACCCCCACACGCGCAAGACAAATTGGTGCGTGCAAGCCGTGGCCGTATACTGGATGTCGCAGTTGATATTCGCAAAGGATCACCAACATTCGGGCAATGGGTAACAGAAGAGCTATCTGCGCAAAACGGCAAACAACTTTTGGTTCCGGTCGGCTTTTTGCATGGTTTTGCAACATTAGAACCCGATACTGAAGTACAGTATAAATGCACTGATTATTACGCTCCAGAATGCGATGGAGCTGTGCGTTTTGATGACCCAGATATTGCTGTTAACTGGGAACTCGGAACAAACCGAGCTGTATTATCAGACAAAGATGCCATTGCTCCGTTGTTCAAGGATTTTGACAGCCCATTTGAGTTCAAAGGATAGGTTGGATGAAAATTTTAGTAACGGGTGGCGCAGGCTTTATAGGATCTGCAGTTATACGTCAGGCAATTCATAACGGTCATGAAATTGTTAATGTCGACATGTTAACTTATGCAGCTTGCCTAGAGAACCTTGCATCCATTGCCGATAGTTCTGCCTATGCCTTTGAGCAGGTCGATATTCGTGACGGTGCCATGCTGGCCAAGGTATTTGAAACTCACAAACCTGATGCGGTGATGCATTTAGCAGCAGAAAGTCATGTAGACAGATCGATAGATGGTCCCGCGGAGTTCATGCAGACCAATATTATTGGCACCTATGAAATGCTAGAAGCTGCGCGCAATTACTGGCAGGCAAATGGCACAACGGACACATTTCGCTTTCACCACATCTCGACGGATGAGGTTTATGGCACTTTGGGTGAAACTGGGCTTTTCACAGAGGATACATCTTATGCACCAAACTCACCTTATTCAGCTTCGAAGGCAGCGTCAGATCATTTAGTCCGTGCCTGGGCAGAAACCTATGGCCTGCCAGTTGTCTTAACCAATTGCTCTAACAATTACGGCCCGTTTCATTTTCCAGAGAAACTAATTCCGGTTGTGATCCTGAACGCCTTGGCAGGTAATAATATTCCTGTTTATGGCAAAGGTGAAAATGTCCGTGACTGGTTATATGTAGAAGATCATGCAGATGCTTTACTAACCGTGTTGGAAAAAGGTGCGTTAGGGCGCACTTATAATATCGGCGGTGAAAACGAAGCTACAAATATAGATCTGGTAAAAACCATTTGTAGCCTGCTGGACGAATTACGCCCCGGTGATAAACCTTACGCTTCACTAATAACATTTGTAACTGATCGTCCCGGCCATGATTTACGATACGCAATTGATCCCACACGCATTCGCAATGAATTGAATTGGCGCCCGTCTGTAACTTTAGAAGAAGGTCTGCGCAAAACTGTTCAATGGTACCTAGATAATGAGACTTGGTGGCAAGCATTACAAAACCGCCAAGGGGTTGGTGAGCGATTGGGGAAAAGCTAATGCATGTTTTGGTCTTTGGAAAATCTGGGCAAGTTGCCACGGAACTCGCCCGCCTTGGTGGCAATAACATAACATGTTTAGGCCGCGATCTGGCAGACCTTTCAGATCCAACGGCTTGCGCTGCAGTCATTGCTGCAACAGATGCCGATGTAATTATCAATGCAGCAGCTTATACAGCTGTAGATAAGGCTGAAAAGGAAGAGCAGTTGGCGACCACGGTTAACGGCACATCTGTTGAAGCTATGGCACGTGTTGCGGCAGCGCGAGATATACCATTCCTACATATTTCCACTGATTACGTTTTTGATGGCACCGGCAACAAACCCTGGAAGCCCAAGGATGCTACGGGACCGATCAGTGCTTACGGGCGCTCAAAGCTTACAGGCGAACTGGGCGTTGCGGCCGCAAAGGGCAGATATGCCGTGATGCGCACTTCTTGGGTGTATTCTAGTCACGGCAATAACTTTGTTAAAACCATGCTGCGGTTGGGCGCAGAACGCAATGCTCTGTCTATCGTGAACGATCAAATCGGCGGCCCTACATCTGCGGCTGACATTGCAAGTGCGTTAATGTGCATGGCGCAAAACTTTTATGAAGGCCGCGGTCAATCCGGGCTTTACCATTTTGCAGGCGGGCCTGATGCCAGCTGGGCAAATTTTGCAACTGATATTTTCAAACAAGCCAATTTAGCTGTGGATGTAACTGGAATATCATCTGCGCAATACCCAACCCCTGCCATACGCCCTGGAAATTCCAGAATGGATTGTAACGATATCACTCGCATGTTTGGCGTTAAGCGCCCAGACTGGCGGATAAGTTTGAATAAAGTATTAAATGAGTTAGGAGCAATTTAACATGAAACAACGTAAAGGCATATTATTGGCTGGCGGTTCAGGAACACGATTATACCCCGTCACGATTGGGATTTCGAAACAATTATTACCGATCTATGACAAGCCGATGATCTACTATCCTTTAAGTGTGTTGATGCTGGCGGGCATCCGTGAAGTGGCTGTAATCACAACACCACACGATCAAGAACAATTCATGCGATTGCTTGGGGACGGATCACAGTGGGGCATGTCTTTAACATTCATTACCCAACCTTCGCCTGACGGGTTGGCACAAGCATATCTACTGGCAGAAGATTTTTTAGACGGCGCACCTTCTGCTATGGTACTCGGTGATAATATTTTCTTTGGTCACGGGCTTAAGGAATTACTCGGCAAAGCTGAGCTAGACAAGGGCGGTGCCACCGTCTTTGGTTATCATGTATCAGACCCTGAACGCTACGGTGTAGTGGAGTTTGATGAAAACGGGCAGGTTATATCAATTATTGAGAAACCGGAAAACCCACCATCTAGCTATGCTGTAACAGGGCTTTATTTTATGGATGAAAAAGCATCAGAACTGGCCAAACAGGTCAAGCCATCCGAGCGTGGAGAGTTGGAAATCACGACACTTTTGGAAATGTATCTTAAAAAAGGTACCTTGAATGTAAAGCGCATGGGAAGGGGCTATGCTTGGCTTGATACAGGGACACATGGTAGTTTGTTAGATGCTGGTAATTTCGTCCGAACTTTGGAAAAACGTCAAGGGTTGCAAACTGGTTGCCCTGAAGAAATTGCATACCAACAGCAATGGATTACAAAAGTAGAATTACACAAGCTTGCAGACCAGTATAGTAAAAATGGTTATGGGGCATATCTTAAAGCCTTAGATTAAGGCACAGTATAACATCAGCGCTTTAAATTTTTCTTATCAGTACAGCCAAAATTAGCCCGATGTTACCTTTTAGGGTTTGCCGGTGAATTCCCGATTTGTATATACCTAATATACGCGGCAGCAACCATGTGCTACGTGCTGCCGCGAACTGTTCTAATACTGCACGGTTTTCAGGTGTTAGCCACCGTTCACTGGCCTGGAGAGCCGCTATATTACGCGTATTCCATGACTTGAAATAACCTTTCATCATCAGGCCAACGCGAGATAAGGACGCAAGTGTAGTATTATTTGCACCGATCAGATTACCACCGTGCTGGCGATATTTAATAAAGGCTTCAGTATCATAAATGACCTTGCCACCCGCCCCAGATATCATTTGGTAGATCCACCAATCATGACAAGCAGTTTCAACAGACACAGCGCAAGTCATTTGTAACATCTTCAAAGCAGCATGGTTAATGACCATCGTATTACCGCTTGCTATGTTTTGCACTAAAGCATTGTGAAAACTGGGGGCTTTCGGGAAAAGGATGGACAAAGATGTGGTTTCCAGCTGATCATTCCAAATGCAGGTTCGACTACAATAAAGTGTGGGGGTGCATGCGGGAAGTTTTTGCAAAATAGTAATTGCGCGTTCTAACTTGTTTTTTAACCAGATATCGTCTTGGTCAGATAACGCGACAAAATCTGCATTAGGGTCAGCTGCAGATAAAAGAGATAAAAAATTACGGACAAATCCACTTTTAGGGCCATCTATCAACGTAATCTCTTTATCAGGATTGTCTTTACAGAATTCACGTACAATTTCAGGGCCCTGATCAGTAGAACCATCATCGCTGACAATCAAAGACCAGTTACTGTGGGTTTGCCTAGAAATACTTTGAAGTTGTGCCTCAATATTTTGAGCACCATTATAAAGGGCCAGAAGAATGGTGACCTTCGGGCTCTCTATCTGTGTATCAGCCATTTTTAAATATCCAAAATATCTTTATTATACCGCTTAAGTAGAAACAGACCTGTAGCCGTCAAAGCTATGGAAATGCCGTATACATAAAAATATGAAACGTAAACACCGTCATAATATGGATAAAACCCCCGTCGCATCTCACTAACGATATGAACTAATGGGTTATATAGCAGAAATGTACGGAATGGGTCTGGCACAGACTCGATTGTAAAAAAGATCGTAGACAGAATAAACATAGGGCGGTTCAAAATAGCCCACAGGCGTTGCCAGGATGGAAAAATTTCAAATAGAAAACAATTCAAAACACCAATTCCAAAAGCCAGTGCTGCAGCCATAAAAAAAGAAGAGAATATATATTGGAACTGAAGCGTACTTCGGGTTTCCTCAAATATAAAAATACCAAAGATTATAATATAAAAAACCAAAATATGTGTGAGAAAGCTTAATAAAAATCGTGCAAAAATAGAATCCAGATATGTTACACGCGGATAAAACAATAATTGCTTATTAAATCGGATAGCCATTCCCAAATTTGCAGATGTTCCCAAATAAAACATAAAAGGAAGATACCCTGTTGCATAAAACAATGGAAAGCTAGCCCCCATAGCAGGTGCTTTAAACGCGTAAGAAAAAACTATAGACAGAAGTGCAATAGCACCAACAGGCTCTAATACAGCCCAAACATACCCACCTGCCGATCGGCCGTAAGTCGTGCTCATTTCGCGCATGATAAGAGCAAAAACTACACGCACACCTGGTAGGCGTATCTTGTATTTACGAGTATTCACTGTTTTTTGCATACGAATATCAATCTTTTGGGTGGAAAGCAGGGTTACTTTCAGCCTAAGAATAGTAAAATGTAATTACTATTGAATACAAGTTCCATTTACGAGCTTACGTAAGGATTCTAAAAGTGAACAGACCGGCCGAACAAATATCACCACAAAAATCGCCCAAACCCACGACTCAGAAAGAGCAACCTTTGGCTGGGCCGGCACATGCAAAAAAGCGTCATATTATGCTTATGCTTAGCTTTATACTTTGCGTGATTGTTCCCGCTGCTCTTGGTTTTGGCTATCTTTATCTAATTGCCAAGGATCAGTTTGGATCCACATTAGCTTTTTCAGTTCGTTCGGAGGAATTCAAATCACCATTAGATGTGTTAGGCGGGTTAGGTCAATTATCTACCAGCGCATCTGCGGATAGTGATATCCTATATGAATACATACAAAGTCAAAAGATGGTTGAAAACATTGATAAAAATCTTAATCTGCGTGAATTGTATTCAAAAGCCAAAGGAGATCCTATCTTCGGATATGATACAACGGGGTCAATAGAAGATTTATTAGATTACTGGGGAAGAATGGTTAATATTTCTTACGACAGCGGCACCCAGCTGACACAGATTATTATAAAAGCTTTCTCACCTACCGACGCCCGGTTGATAGCTCAGGAAATTGAACAAGAAAGCACTGCCCTTATCAACAAGCTTAATCTTATCGCTCGCGAGGATGCCACTCGCTACGCAAAGGAAGAACTGGATATAGCCGCAGAGAGGCTTAAAGATGCTCGCGCAGAATTAACTCGTTTTAGAACCAGCACTCAAATCATCGACCCCAGTACAAATCTTCAAGGCCAAATGGGATTACTAAGTCAATTAGAACAACAGCTGGCAGCAGCTTTGATCACAAGCGATTTACTTATAGGAACAACATCTCCGTCTGATCCAAGATTGCTTCAGGCAGACCGTAAAATTGAAGTGATCCATAAACGTATTAATGCAGAACGAAACCGGCTAGCTGGTGTCAACGGGCAAGGCGAAGGTACGTTATCTACGCTTGTCGGTGATTTCGAGCGTTTATCTGTTGAACAGAAATTTTCTGAAGAAGCTTATTTGCTGGCTCTGTCTAGCCACAACACTGCAGTACTTGAAGCACAAAGGCAAAGCCTATATTTAGCCGCACATATTGAACCAACACTTGCTGAAACCTCTCAATATCCTGAACGCGGCTTATTAGGCAGCCTCTTTACAGTTTTCTTATTATTAGGCTGGGCAATAAGCACGCTAATTTACTATTCCTTAAGGGATCGGCGTTAACCAATGATTACATTGCGAAATGTATCAAAAACCTATCGCACTAAAGGTGACCGAAAATGGATTCTCAAAAAAGTTAATCTTAATTTTCCACAAGGGCGCAGTGTAGCTCTTTTAGGACGTAATGGCGCAGGTAAAACAACATTATTAAAAATGATTGCAGGGTCGATTGATTGTGATAGCGGTGAAATCACCTATAACGGGTCAATCTCTTGGCCAATTGGGTTTGCAGGTAGTTTTCATCCAGAGCTTACAGGCGCACAAAATGCTAGGTTTCTTGCGCGCGTATATGGTGTGGATACGGATGAATTGGTAACTTTCACCGAAAACTTTGCGGAGCTGGGTACTTTTTTCAACATGCCTTTTCGCACTTATTCATCTGGAATGCGGGCGCGGTTAGCATTTGGTGTATCGATGGGTGTACCTTTTGATACTTACTTGGTTGACGAAGTAACTTCCGTGGGAGACGCTATTTTTCGAGAGAAATGCGATCTAGTCTTCAAACAACGTATGAAAAATTCCGGCGCAATCGTTGTATCCCACTCAATGGGAACCGTGCGTGAGTTATGTGACTGTGGGGTTGTCCTAAGCAATGGTGAAATTACATATTACGATGATATTAATCAGGCTATTAATCAACATAATTTAGCGATGAAACGACACCCTTTGGCTTAATTTTCCAGATTAGTTTGCTGCGGCACTTACTTAACTGCTGACTAATCGCTGGCCGTAGCAAGTATGGTTTTAATCTGTTCTGGCAGCAACATAGCATCAAATGGTTTTAGGATCACATCCAATGCTCCAAGTTCCTTCAAATATGCTACATTTTGTGCTTGCGCACGTGCAGTCATAAATATTGTTGGTGTATTTTCCAGACCCGGAATAACTTTAAGCTTTGTATATAGTGTATCGCCACTCATTTCAGGCATCATTACATCTAACAAGAATAAATCAGGATTAAAATCCACCACTTCATCCAGTGCTTGCTGCCCTGATGCGCACTGGTGAACTGTAAACCCCCCAAGCGCTTCTAAAGAAAGTTTGGCGATTTCCTGGATATCAAGATCATCTTCAACGTGAAATATTTTAAGGCTCATTTTGTATTTCCTTATTCTGCCGCAATATCTGTGGCTTCAATCAATTCTTGGTTTAAATTTTCAACAGGTTTTGGTAACTCAAAGAAAAACTTGGTGCCTTTACCCCATTGGCTGCAAAAATCAATTTCACCATCTTGTTTTTCAATCAGTGTTTTGACAATACTCAAACCTAAACCTGTTCCGCCTTTTGCACGGCGATCTGAAGAGTCTGCTTGAGTAAACCTATCAAAAATAGTGGCTTTAGCTTCACGCGGTATACCTGAGCCAAAATCTTCAATACTGACGTAAATAGAGTTATTTTTTTCTTGGAGATTAACGATAACTTGACCACCTTTTTTGGAAAACTTCGCAGCATTCGATAGAAGATTATTCATAACTTGAAAAATACGATCTCGATCACATAAACACATGATACCATCACTCATTCCATCAGCAACCATCGAAACTCCATATCGTTTACTGTAGGGTTCGTTTTCAATAATAGCTTCTTGAATTAATTCGGCCATATCTACAGCCTCCAAATGAAACTCCATACGGCCCGCCGCAATCTTTTCTAAATCCAATATATCATTGATAAGCAGGCCCAACCTATCGGTATTTCGATAAGCAATATCAAGCATCCCTAGAGATTTTTCATTTAGCTCACCGAATGCACCAGATAAAACCAACCCTAGCGCACCTTTGATTGAAGTCACAGGGGTTCGCAATTCGTGACTGACTGTTGATATAAAGTCGTCTTTGGTTTTATTAAAAGCATGACGCTCAGAAATATCCCGGACAATTGTCATGAAGTACGGTTTACCAACGTCAGGTCTTACTAATTGCATTTTTACTTCATTCGGCTGACCATCAATGGAAAGTTCATGCGTTACTTCTTCAACATCTCCGTTGATCAATGGGCGTGCACGATCATAAAAAGCTTGAATGTCATAAACACCATCATCACTCAGTTCTATATCACGTTCAAAAATTGACTTTTGCGGATATACGCTTTCATCCCACCCACAACGTTCCATTGCGGTTTGATTCAGATAGGTAAAACGAAGTGTGCCAGCCTCAAACATATAAATTTCATCACGCAAAATATGTAATGCTCTACGCGTATTCTTATCCCCAGTGGCAACTTTATTCTTAGTGATATCTGTGCGGATAGCGATGCTGCTAACTAAATTTCCATTATTATCCATTTGCGGTACATAAGTTGTATGTGCGTGTATAATATTACCATCTTTAGTTTTAAGCCGCACTTCGCCAAACCACTTATTGCCATTTTTAAGTGTAGTGCGCAAATCATGTAGCTTAGCGTTATCATGATCTGCCCAATATATAGAAGAGCTTTGCCCGATTAATTCATCTCTAGTGAAACCGGTCACAGCCAGAAATTTGTCATTCACATAAATAATACGGCTTTTACGATCTGTTTTTGTAACCAAAGAGTGATCATTCAAAGCTTCCGTTTGAATAGCAGTTTCGGTTTTGATGATATAATTAGATTTAGAATGTTCATAAATACGTAAAAGAAAAACAAAAATAAGCACTGCTGTGAAAGTAATTGCTGTAACAATAATGGGCGTTATTTCTTTAATGCCGATTATTTCATGCATCACAAAGATAATGATAGGCCCAACAAGTGGAATAGAAATTAATGTACTAATAAAGCTTAGATTTTTTCTAATCCAAGTACTTCCAAATCGACCCATAATAATGCCCCTCAGCTCTGTAGGCGTGTGATCTGCACCACTTCAAGCAGTTACCCTGCATTTTTATCGCCCCAGTTTTTGAAAGCTTACTACCCAACGATTGGTACCAAAATATGGCAGCCGTTTTTTTTGGCAATGTAAATATGCAACACTCTTACTACACACTCGCAAAACTCATTATATGATCCACAATAGTTTAATAGAAGTTATCTTTTAAGTTCAAATTGTTACGTTTAGGGTTGCATGTAGCAATAAGTAGAAATCAGATTCATCTGAATAAAATATATACCGCTTAGATTTCATCTTAAATAGATGCATTTTCAAAAACACGTCAATATATTAAGCGTTATCAAAATACATGCATAAGCTTGTTATATAGCATATAAAACGCCCTGAAGTTGTGTCGTTGACGCAACAAATAGACCGCTCTTTTTAATTCTCCGTTGAGTGCTAAAGAATAAGTTCTTGTTTAAGGATATTAATGTGTTAGCGTCCAAGAACGTGGGAAAACCACATTTCGTCAGAAAGACGATTATAATAGAGCAGAAAACTGGAGTAGCTTATGTCTTCTATACTTACAAACAATTCCGCGACAGCGGCGTTGTCGGCCTTACGGTCGATTAATACAAATCTCGATGAAACACAAAACCGAATTAGTTCTGGCCTGAAGGTAGCTTCCGGCAAGGATAATGCGGCATTTTTCAGTATTTCTGAATCACTGAAAAGTGACAGCGGGATATTCAACTCAATCAACGACAGCTTGACGTTGACAAAAAACTCTATCTCAACAGCCCGACTTGGTTCGGAAACTGTTGTGGATCTGGTTAATCAGTTCTCTGAACGTGTGGCTTTCGCCCAAGGCGGATCGTCCAGTGTTCGGGCTTCAGTGCAAAATGAACTGGATGAATTGGCAGAGCGGATCAATACGACGGTCAGCCAGTCAACTTTTAACGGTACTGATTTGGTAAACGGCACGTCTGCAGTTACAGTTGTGACGGGTATCTCACGAAGTGCGGCAGGATCTATCAGCACAACAACGATCAGCTTTAACCAGCAAGATCTGGGTGCGATCCAGTCAGCGTTAGCTGCAATCGACTTGAATACAAGTTCCACTACAGCCCTTTTGGCAGCGGACCTTCAAGCGGTGGCAACACAATTGACTGCGGCGACAGACTCAGCCACATCATTGGGTATTGCTGAAAAATCAATTGAGACCCAGCAAACTTTCCTGACCGAACTGACGGATCGTATCGACAGTAGTGTGGGCAGTATCGTTGACGCAAACCTGGAAAAAGAGGCCGCACGGCTTCAATCCTTGCAGGTGCAACAACAGCTCGCTTCGCAATCACTCTCGATTGCAAATCAGGCGCCACAGAATATCCTAAGTCTATTCCAGTAATAGAACCGCCC
>JQIA01001178.1_pt1 | contig 14067 bp, 10 predicted proteins | sample 811431 | NCBI WGS metagenome assembly JQIA01 (sample SAMN02998118, study PRJNA258478) | marine sediment metagenome | biome: marine; feature: seafloor; material: sediment; isolation source: oil-polluted sediment collected from 3 locations (0.5 km, 0.7 km and 0.9 km)... | place: USA: Gulf of Mexico ... | reverse complement strand
CCCATCTACTTCGCTTTAGTGATTTGCCAGACTTTTGACGTACAACATGTACTACTTCAAGCCTGGCAAACCACCAAATCTTGTATATGGGCCCTTTTCCTTAGCCATCTAAAGACTTTTTACGAGAACATCAAGGTTGGGGCTCACGATCACAGGGCTAATTGTGAGCATGAACCAGGACCGGAGGATGCGTGGTGTAAAAGGTGGGGACTCTGTGAATTACAACGGTTCTGTTGATGTCCTGCCGGGGTAGTATCTTTTCCATCCCTTCTTTCTCCATCAGGCAGAGCTGGTACATATCATTTGACTTTTCAGTCAGGCGGATCATTTTACGAAGAATCATTTTTGAAGAATAAAAATACATAGAGACCGGTTTGAATGATCCTGTCAGTCGTAATTTTGTGAAGTTATCAACCATGCCGTAAGCAAGGTGTGTGATGCCGGTTTGGATCGCATGGTCAAGTGATTTTACAAAGAGGCGCTCGTAAAGGTAATTATTACGTGTGAAGTCTCTGTTGTAACCGCCTATTATTGCCGCCATGGTTGAACCGCTGATGATATAATTCGTGAATCCGACAATTTTATTGTCGATTCGGATATTAATGAAAAGGTATTTATCGGATGAAAATAATGCTGTTTCTCTTATCTTTTCTTCAAAGATAGTTTGAAAGGGGGTATTCATTTTGCTGTTATTAATCGAATGCTTAAGGCACTCAATCATATCGTCAATATCTTTCTCATTAATCGGCCCCTTTGTAATTTCCGGAATGACAATCTTTTTTTTCTGAGAAACATGTTTTTTTACACTTCGGTGTTCTTTTAAATAATCAGAGATATGGGCATATTTTGTAGGATCAATCCAGGCATCTGACGGGGCGCTGTACTGGCTGAAACCGTTATCCGAAAAGGTGCCAGCGTGAGAGGCAGCATCCATTATGATAACCATATCAGCGTCTTTTCTTGTTTTTAGCCAGACAAGGATAGTTCGCATTACCTCATTTTCTTTGTCAGGGTGGTTGAAAAAAAATGGCTGTGTCAGATTTGCGGTCAAAAATCCGAAGGAAAAATAGACGCAGTTGTTACAGAGACTTGAAAATTTTGAGACAATCATTTTTAGGAATTTATTATTCCGGAATTTTATATTTGAAGTGCTCATGTCATATGGCTGTATCCTTAAGAAGAGTCCTGCCCCTTCAATGCCGCTACCTGAGAATACCTTAATATAGAAGAACTCTGCGTCGATGTCGGATATTGCTATTAATTCATCAAACAGATCCCAGACATTCTCAGACAGTGCGTTTCTTTTCAGGTGATCAGAGAGTTGTTGTTTCTCAGTGGCTGACAGGAAATCTTCTTTTACACATTGCAGTTCAGTCATCTGTTAAAATCCTTTTTTATAAAGAAACTATTTATTGATCTGGTGATCTTTTTCATTTAATGTCAGCACAAAACATATTCGAAAATGTCTGAATCGTATTGTTGCATTGTGAAATAAATTTGATTGAAGACGAAAAATGCGGCTTTGTTATGAATAAGAGTGACTATAATGCCACAGTGTCGTTGGCGTTAACAAATATTTTACTGGATTATATGCAGCGGATCGGAATTGATTCGCATCAGCTTTGTGATTCGGTCGGGATTGACCTTTCCGGGTTTAAAGACGGTGATGAGAGACTCGGGGTAGAGAAATTCGCTGCTTTATGGGCTTCTGCTGTTCAAAAGGCCGGTGATCCTGACTTTGGATTGAATAGTATAATGGATGCCACTATTCATTATCCCGGCGGGCATATCCTGTTCAGTGTGGTATTGAATTGTCCTACGGTTTACGAAGCAATGCAGAAATTTTTCCGGTATCATGATTTGATGAATGATGTTGTCAAGCCGGGGATGGAACTGGATACCGACGTATTTTATGTAACCTGGACGCTTTTCGATGGCTCACACAGACTCCCAAGGCATATTTCTGAAGCCTTGCTTTTTTTGTATTATTATATTCTTTCCACGCTGACTCAGAATCGTCTGGAACTTATCGAGGTGCGGTTTGCCCATAAAAAACCGGCTGACATTTCAAAACATCAGGCTCTTTTTCAGGCACCGCTGCGATTTGAACAGCCGCGAAATGAACTTGTCGTTAAAAGAGAATATCTGGATTTCCCCCTTTTCTGGTCTAACCCCGAACTCCTTGACACACTGGAACGATTCGCTGAAAAGAGGATGGAAAAGATTAACCCTGAAAAATTATGGTCTGATAAAACAATTCATCTGCTCAACGTTCAAATAGCAAAAGGTGAGAAAATTACCATTCAGAGTATTGCCGAATCCCTGGGATTGAGTATTCGCAATTTGCAGAACAGACTAAAAGAAGAAGGTAACACTTTTCAGGGCGTATACAACGATCTTAGAAAAGAGATTGCCTGTCAGTATTTAAAAGAGGACGATACCAGTATTCTTGATATTACATTTTTACTCGGTTTTTCAGAACAGAGTGCCTTTAATCACGCCTTTAAACGATGGACCGGAACGACACCCCGGGAATATGTGAAGATGTATTGTTAATATTGATAGTCTCGTCAAAAGCCCAATGTCTGCGTTGCGCGTATCCCTCGAAATTTCGACGTACTCTGCAAGGGTCGGCAGTTGGAAAAGGGCTGAGCTATTTCACTTGTCATGCAGTTCTCATATGTAGTTTACTGAATTTTATATAAAATCATATCTGATACATTAAACTTGTTCTTGTTATGTAGCGCAGCTGAAGCATACTTTACTGAGTTCCGTCGCTTGCTCCATCTTATCGATTACAATAGCCTGTGAGGCATATTTTGCAAATCAAATATAAAACATCCCTAACAATATTTATGGTTGGGATTATTTCATTATTATTTATTTCAATTGTCTACTATATGCACAGCTATCGCGTTGCAATACAGGAAGAGCTGACAAAAATGAAGTTTTTGTCACAGGAAACCGCTCAGCACATCCAAACCCACTTAGAGGAGCGGGCAACCACAGCCATCACTCTCTCCTCAGCCCCGGTTATTGAATCTGCTTTACTTAAAAGCAATGAAGAATTTGCCGGGCTTTTACCGGATGTCAGGCAGAGAAAAATTGAAGGATTAAGTAAAAAATGGATGGAAACGGAAAAAGTTGAAGATCCCTTCATCCAGTCTCATATGGCAAATCAGGTTGCTGACTATCTCAGACAGCAGCAGAAACTTTTCCCGGATTTGTACGGAGAGATATTTCTTACGAATCGTTTCGGTGTCATGATTGCCACCACCGGGAAGTTGACGACACTTGCTCATGCACACAAATACTGGTGGGTTGCAGGTCATGATGATGGAAAAGGACGGATATTCTTTGACGACCGTGGATTTGACATCAGTGTAAAAGGGTATGTGCTTGGTGTGGTCGTTCCAATCCGGGAAAAAGATGAAATAATCGGTATTTTGAAATGTAATATCAATATCCAGGGACCGTTGAGTCAGATTGTTGAGACATTTTTTGATAAAAAGAATGGCACGGCAAAAATATTCCGTTCTGGCGGACTGATCGTCATAGAGCCCGGTAAACTTCCCCTTTCAACACGAATTCCAGAGAAGATAATCAAAGAACTGGGAAGAGAGGAAACGCAATCGACAACCACTTACGACAGTGGTGCTGAGAGGCTTGTCGCAATATCCCCGATAACGATGACAATGGGATTAGAAAAATATGGATTTGGCGGAAGCTATGAGTCTATTGATCATATCAAAGGAAATACCGGGGAAGGCTGGCATATTGGCATCTTTCTTGATAAAACTGAAATCAACATTATTACAGCCAGAGCTACGCGAATACTAATAGTTACCTGCATTATTTTTACGCTTATCATTTCAGCCGTTGCATTAATCCTGGGCAGTAAAATTACTAAACCCATAGGTCTGCTGACTCAGGCAACTGAAATAATTGGTAAAGGGGATCTTGACTCGAGGATTTCCATTTCTTCTAAAGACGAGTTTGGCATATTGGCAGACTCTTTTAATAATATGACCGAGAACCTCCAGAAAGAGATAAGTCAACGGACACTGGTAAGTAAACAGCTGCAAAAAATTGAATGGCTCATGGAAAAGACAATCAATCCCAACTCGGATCGATTTCAATATGCCCCCCCATACGGAGACCTCCGCTCTCTCAACACCAACCGGTTGATATTGGATTCTGTCGGGGGAAAAGTGTTCAAAGACATTGTGGGGGATTTTCTGGACCTGCTTGATTCCTCCTCAGCTCTCTATGAAAAAAACGGGGATTATGCCCTGGGAATATTTTCATCAGGCTGGTGTCGATATCTTGACAATGCATCCCGTAATCTATGCGTAACAAAAGACAACCAGGAGGCTTTGGACTCAGGAGAATGGCTTTGCCATGAATCCTGCTGGTCTGATGCTTCAAAGGTTGCCCTCGAAACCGGTCAACCGGTAGACATCGAGTGTCATGGCGGCATCCGTCTCTATGCCGTGCCGATATTCAGTGGGGAGGCGGTTGTTGGGGTAATCAACTTTGGATATGGAGACCCACCTTTAGATCGGGGGACGCTTGAGGAAATTGCCGGTAAATATCATGTTAAGGTTGAGGAACTCCTTGAAAAGGCAGGGGTTTATGAAACACGGCCCAAATATATCCTGGACATTGCTAAAAAGCGTCTCAAGTTTGTAGCCAGGCTCATAGGCGCAATAATTGAACGTAAAAATGCTGAAGTTTCGCTTCAGGCAGCTTACTCAGAGATGGAACAACAGGTTAACGACCGGACACATGAGTTGGCAGAGTCTAATAAAGAATTAGTATTTGAAATAGCGGAACGGAAACGGATTGAGGGAGAATTACGGCAATATTCTGATAAACAGTCGGTTCTTTTGCGTGAGGTCAACCACCGGGTAAAAAACAATTTAACCGCCATAATCAGCATGCTCCATCTTGAAGAAGATCATGCCGATTCTGAAAGTAGAGAATGCCTGCAGGACGTTGTCAGCCGTGTTTCAGGGCTTCTCACTGTTCATAGTATGCTTTCGTCTGCAATGTGGGAACCGCTATCGCTTACACAACTATGTAAGATTATTATCAGGGAAGTTTTTAAAGGAGTAAATGCCGGAAAGTCATTTAAAGTCGAAGTGTCTCCTTCTGAAGTCCTTGTTGATAGTGACCAGGCCCATAATTTGACTATTATCCTGAATGAACTGGCCACAAACAGTATGAAATATGCCCTGCCGGACAAAGACTCAGTCCATATCCGGGTATCTATTCATCGCGAAGGCGATTCAATCCATCTTCTCTTTAACGATGATGGACCAGGCTTTCCTGAATTCGTTTTAGACGGTGACATTCCAACCGCTTATATCGGATATTATCTGATTTTTGGGATAGTGAGACAAAGCCTGCAGGGAAAGGTCGAACTGCTAAACGATGCCGGGGCAATGATAAAAATAGTTTTTCCGGTAATGACTGTTAAATTAAAAAGTGAGATAAAAGAAGATGAGTGAAAAAAAAATTCGTCTCCTTATAGCTGAGAATGATTTTCTAATTACCGAGGAGATCAAGCGTATATTGAGAGGTTCTCAATATGATATCGCCGGCGAAGCTTATAACGGTGAAGACGTTGTTATAATGGCGTCTGAACTTAAGCCTGATGCGATATTAATGGATATCAAAATGCCAAAAAAGATGGATTGGAAGCCTCACATGAAATCGTAAAACTCTGTCCTGTCCCAATAGTGATTCTCACTGCCTATAAGTCAGCTGATCTGGTTGAGCAGGCAAGCAAAGCAGGTGTAGGAGCTTTCCTGAACAAACCACCTGAATTTGCAGAGATTGATCATGCCATTACAATTGCCAGAGCACGGCATAATGATTTAATGGAACTGCGCAGCTTAAACAAAGAGCTTGAACAGGCATTAAAGGAAATCAAAACCCTGACAGGTATTCTGCCACTCTGCGCCAACTGCAAAAAAATACGTGGCGACAAAGGGAATTGGGAGAGACTTGAAGTCTATATTGAAATGTACTCTGAAGCAGTTTGCAGTCATGGTATTTGTCCTCAATGTTCTGATGAGCTTTATGGTAATGAAGATTGGTATATAGAAATGAAAAAAGAAGAAGAATAACAGGCTTACAGAAGCTTATTTCTAATGTTAATGTTTTTATAGAGAGTACGCCTGCCCTGAAGGCTTTTAATTGACAATTGACAAAATTTTCGAGCAATCTTTCATTTTAAATTTAAACTTTTTCCCGGCTTTTTTTTCATATATTCCAAGAGCTGATTCATAATCATTTTCAAATGTACACTCCTGATCTTTATTTATCTCACAAGCATGCTTCATTCCGCCATTTTTCATAATGTTATACATAGTTAACCATTTTGATAAATCCTTGAGGTCTAATACTGAAAACTCTTTTTTTAATTTTTCCAAAAAGATATCAAGAGATGTCTCTTTCACCCGACCATAACCATATTTCGTATTTAATTTATTAACGGGCAATAATTGTAAAAGTTCACATACCCGGAAAAACTCAAAACGTTCTGCTGCAGGCCCAAGCTGGTCTTTCAACTCACTAAGTCGAACCTTAGCAACAATTCTCGAGCAATCTTTCGTTCTTAATTTAAATTTTTTTCCGGCTTCTTTTTCATATATTCCAAGAGCAAATTCATAATCTTTTTCAAACGTACACGCCTGATTTTTATTTATTTCGCATGCATGACTCATTCCTGAATTTCGTAAGATATGATAAACTGTTAGCCATTTTTTAAAATATTTTTGATTAAATGAAGACAAATCACTGTCTTTGAATTTTTCTAAAATAATATCTAATGATGTCCCCTGTTCATGACTCTGATCGTAACGATACAAAGTATTTAACTCATTGTTTTTAAAAATAGTAAGAAGTTCACATACTCGAAATAAATCACCGTTTCGTGCGGTAAAATCTAAAACCCGTAAATTATTTTCACACCGGCCAAGCTCATGAATTTCTAAAAGTTTATTTTTATCAATTTTTTGTCCTTCCATCCATGAAGAATAAAAGTAAAATCCTTTATTCGACTGAGGGTTTTCAGCTCTTGAACATAGTGAACTGGATAATTCTTTAAGCTCACTTTTAGTGTAGTTAAAGTCCGCAACAGCATCAAAGCAGAAAAACAATACTGAACATGATATTATTGATGAAATAATTAATAATCGCATATATTCTCTTTTACTTAATTTAAGAACATTAATATCCCTGTGTGTTCAATCAATCCGGCTTTACCATTAAATAGCCATCGTTAAGTTTTTCCATCAGTTCGGGATATTTAATCGTATGGCGCTGAGGTTTAATCCCTTTTGAACAATAAGACACCCATCCAAATGCTAAAATGAGTGCAGGGACACACCACAATAAAGCAAGGGCTGCACCTATTGCTGAACCCGGTCCGGAAAGTTCAGCATTTGATAGAAAGAGGACTGCAACGTGTAGGCCTGCACCACATAATGAAACTACAAAAAAAATAATTAAAAATCCAATAATTGCTTTTTTGTGTTTGGATTTGCAGGTAGAACAGGATGGCACATTTACAACAGATTTTGATTCATCCTTTTTTAAAAAGACTTCATAACTATCATCAGCATCTGTCGTTTCACAAAACCAGCACCCTTGATTGTTAACACTCATAATCACCTCTTTTTTTAAATTATAGACAGCGTTTATAAAGATAATCTTTTACGATTGATTACCGAAGTAATAATTATACTGTTTTGACTATGGATAAACGGCTTATTTTTATAAAATATTTTACTAAATAAAAGTGTGGATGATGCTTTATTAAATTAAGTTATATCAGCCATCATGTTAAATCAAGATAAAAGAGAAGAGGATGGCAAATCAACAATAATTGGTTGAAATATCTTCACTCAATAGTAGGATGGGCAAAGCTTGCAAGCCCATCAAATTAGCATTCTTCCATGTTCAGGCAAGACTGAGAATTGCGACACAACCTGTCCGCGTGATAGCGCCAAATCGATACTGTCATGTGGTATTTACAACAATTTTCTTCAGAATTTGTTGTGTTGAATTACTGTGTTGCAGAGGTAGCAGCATTACCACGCGGAGCGTGGGACCGATTCGTGGTGGACATTTGCAATTCGGGTTCTCTCTATCAATGTCATTTAATCAAAATAAAAAAATCCTGTTTTCAGATAAGGGGTGATTACCTGAACATGAAACTTTAAGTCAAAGGCCTTGCTGATTAGGCAAGGCCTTTATTTTATAGTTTTATTGCCTACCCTTCGTTTTCACATACTTCCATTTTAACTGTCTCTGTTGTTGCCTCGGCCTTTTTTTTCGTCGCAAGGGTCATTAGTGCCGGTGCGAGGATAAAGTCGGCCAGAAGGGCAAAGATGATGACAAGGCCGGTAAAGAGACCGAAAATTTTTGTGTTGTTCAATGAACCGGTAAGAAGTGTAAAGAAGTTCGCACAGAGAACAATAGAGGTTATTAAAAGCGCCCGTCCCGTTCCTAACAGCGTCTCTTCAATGGCTTTTTTTGAATCGCCGTAGATATGATAATATTTCCTGAAATTGTACATAAAATGAATCGTGTCATCCACAACAAGACCGATAGCAATACTGCCGATAAAAAGGGTGTTGATATCGAGGTCGAGTCCGCAGACCCGGATTAGCCCCATTACCATGATAATTGGCAAGAGATTCGGAAACATGCTTAGTAATCCTAATTTTACATCACCTACCAGAATCAGCATAAAAAATGTAATAACAACAAGGGCAATCACATAACTCTTTGCCATGCTGTGCATGGCTGCAGGGATTGTTCTTGCCAGAAGGGCGGAGATTCCGGTGACTGTTATTTTTGCTTTGCCCTGAAATTCCTGATTAAACATCTCTTCAATGTCTTTTATAAAATGTTTGTAAACAACAGAATCGGCCCATTTTGTCTTTATTGTTACACGGGCTTTTCTGAATTGATTATCTGTAATCTCTTCCAGGTCGTCTGATCCGCTGTTTTCAAACATGAAAAGTACCTGAGAAACGGTCTTTTTTTCCTGGGGTATTTTATAGTAGTGGGCGTCATTGCCATGAAGTGCCTGATTTGTCTCTTTTACGATATCGATGATGGATGTTATTTTGCCCACATGAAGTTCGTCATTCTGAATCTGAATTATCTTTTCCGAAAGCGTTTCAATTTTCTTCAGGATAACGGGATCATGTACGCCATCGACTATTTCAGTATCAACAATAACTTCAACTGAGAGTGTGCCGTTTAGCTGTTTTTCAATGGTTTTAAGGTCAATCTTGGCAGGATAATCATCTGGAAAGTAATTGACAATATTACTGGCAAACTTAAGGTCTGTAATATAGTAAACCGAGACGATGGTCAGCATAATACAGATACCGACTATTTTTACCGGATGGGTTGTTGAGAGATTCGCAAAGAACAGAAGCACTTTGTCCATGACAATAGATTTCTTCTTCTCATTTTCAACGGGCTTAAACCTTACCGGAACAATTGCAATCAAGGCCGGAAGAAGAATAATTGTGTATACGAGTGCTAATATAACGCCAATGGATGCAAAAATTCCCATGTCAGCAATGGTTGCTATCTCTGCAAATGAGAAAGATAGAAGACTTGCAGCTGTCGTTACACTTGTCATCAAAATGGCAAAGCCTGAATGACCCATGGCATAACAAATCGCATCTTCCTTTGTTTTTCCTTCCTGAATTGTTCTGTAAAATATCGCCAGAACGTGTATGGAATCGGCAATGCCGACGGCAGTTAGAAATGCGGGGATCACTGTTGTCATCATTGATATTGAGGTACCACTTAGAACCATAATTCCCATGGTGGACATGGTCGAAGAAGAGACTATGAAAATGGGGAAAAAGACACCGGTGAACCGTCTGAATAATACAATCAGAAATAAAATGATTGCAGAGGTGGTTAAAATAGTAAACTTCTTCATATTGTTATCGGTCTCTCTGTTAAAGGCATCGACCATAACAGCGCCGCCGGTATATGAAATTTTAAAATCCGGAGTTTGATATCTTTTAATGATTAAAGAAATTGTATCCTTGATAAATGCATTCTGAGTTGGTGAGAGGCTCGATAGCATTTTGATCGTTGTATCTGTTACAGCTGCATCCGTTTCGGCATCTTCAAAATCATCACCAAAACCATCACTGTCTTCATCGCCCCCCGCCGAGTCTGTAATTTCTGCACGTGTCTCAACAACAAGTGTGGTATTCCGCATATTTTCAGATAAAATGCTGTTCATGTAAAACGCGTTTTTTTCTGCAAATTTCTTAATTTCCGCCAGGTCATACTTGCGTTCCGGCCAGTCTTTTAAAAGATCGTCAACAAGAAGCGTATCGCCGTCGCCTCTTGTACTTCTGACATTCAACAGACTTGTGATTTTATACAGATGGGGGACGCTGTCATCAAGTTCCTGGTGAAGTGCTTTTAATTTTGAAAGAAAAACCGGGGTAAATATTTCAGGGGTTTCAACCATAATAAGGGAATACTCTGAATTTCCGAACTGGTCTTTGAATTTGTTGTATTCAATACGACTCGGATCATTTTTATGAAGCATCTCTTCTGTAGAGGTATCGATGGAAAGATTTGAGATCTGTGATCCCAGATACCCGATCAGCATCAACATTAAAAAAAGCGTTTTAAAACGATTCCGGTATATTTTGCGGGTCATATCTTCAAAGACAGTTTCAATTTTTGCCCGGATATTTTTCATATGAGACTCCATTTATTATTGTTTTGCCCGGATTAATTACTAATCCGGGGTACGTTCAGGATGTTCTTTTGTTAAATAAGGCCAAAACACTACCCGGCGTTTCTATACGAATCAACGTAGTTTGATATGATTGAACGGAAATCATTGAACGAATTACATGTCGGCAGTTTTTTAGATAACGACTCTTTAAAGTTTTTATCCCGGAGCATTTTAAGAACAAGTTCAGGATCACTTGTAATCGTTTTAGCCAGTTTTTTACTGTCCAGCATTTTGCCAAGAAGTTTTCTGTCCGTAAGTATTTTTGTCATCATATCCTTATCTTTAACGATTAAATCAATAAGAACAGGATCCTTTGTAAACATTGTCGCAAGATATTCATCTTCAAAAATTTTATTTACAGCCATGATGTCCCTGAGCTCTTTATCACGGTTCGATTTTTTTATTCTGCTGTCCGTAAGCATTGTTTTACAGGTAGTAATCATGACATTTTTTATGCTTTCAAATGATGCTTTTTCCTGAATGATTTTTTCAACAATACTTTTATCTTCAAAAATCATATCGATTGTATCAGAATCAAAAACAAATTCATTCAGTGAGTTTCGTGACATTTTTTCAATCATTTCAGGTGAGGAAATCATGGATTCTATTAATTCACGTTCTTCGGACTTGAGTGCAAGCTTTTTGTATTTTTTCAACTTAACCATTTCCCTTAAACCTTTTATAGTTTTTAGCGGGAACAGCCTGCTTGTACTGTTTGCCATGGATACCGGGACGTTGCCGCCGGGATGCGCTTTGGATGAATAGCTGATTCGGGTTAAATCACGCCCGAAAAATTCGATGACATATTTACCGTTGAGGTCTGTGATCTGTACAACGCCTTTTTTAATCGGATACTTGTCATCATCTTTAATCGCTTTAAATGCTATGGTCGTCCGACCGGTTTTTTCATCGATGTCTGTTTCACTTTTAATGATTATCGCTCTGTTTTTCACCGGCCATGGTGATTTGGATTCATTATAAAAAATGATAGAATTTTTATCTATTTGTTTTAAAAGAGTTGCTTCTTTACATTGAGGCATCCATACCGGGTATGCAGCAACGTCTCTCAGGACCTGGGAAATTACTTCAATTTTTGCCTCAACTAATCCAACGGCCTTAAACTCTTTAACATCAGTGCCGGGAAATGAACGTTCATACCCCTGGATTGCATCTTTACTCTGAGTCTTCTTCCACCCACCGGTTAGATCTGTTGATGCCTGAACCTGGAATGATACAAGTGTTGCGAGAATGATTAAGCTGAACATTTTGCAAATTTTCATTTTTCCTCTCCTGAATCTATAAGTTCAATTTATTTAATCTTGGTCGTATCAGAAAACAATGTTTTTTATTACATTAGCGGAACTAATTATTAACAAATATTACTTATTTAATAATTGTAAAAACAGACGATGAAAGACTTGAAACCTTTTTCCTGAGCCGAGCTCCTTTTTAACACATGTACAGATACTTTATTTACTCATGAATGTCGAATTTTACAATGCCTATTTAAATGGTATGCAAATATTTTGACTTTTTGGAACTATAAGAATAGTCTTACAAAAAAAACAGCCGGTATGTAAAGATCTGGTTACATTGAAAACCGTTAAGGGTTTAGTATTTAACAGAGTGGAGACTGGGGAAATGCATCAAAAAAAACTTTCAATAGCTGATACGGTAGTCGTTTTTATTATAAATGCAGTCTTAAAACTGAGAGGTGTTCGTTCCACACGAGCTCAGGGAGATGCTGTTTTTAAGGTCCGTGATGATCTTGAAAAACTGGCTGCAGTCGTATCAAAGGTGCATCAGAAGGCCTCTGTGAGTAAAGACCGGATTGAGGGAGTTTCTGTTGAGTGGATTAAGTTTAATTCCTTTAATACTGGCAGGGTTCTTCTTTACAGTCACGGTGGCGGATACGTAATTGGTTCACCTTCGTCACACAGAGCGATGATTTCTCAGATCTCATGGCATATGAAAGCAACAACGATTGTACCGGATTACAGGCTCGCACCTGAACATCCCTACCCGGCCGGGCTTGATGATACGTATGCCGTTTACAGGTTTCTGATAGAAAATGGTACCAGGCCTGAGAATCTCATTATTGCCGGAGATTCCGCCGGTGGTGGAATGACCCTTGCTCTTCTTCAACGTCTGAAAAAAGAAAAAATGCCAATGCCTGCGGCAGTTTGCTGTCTGTCCCCATGGGCTGATCTGACCCAGTCCGGCGGCAGCCATATTAGTAACGACAGGAATGACTATATGCTTTCAAAAGCATTGTTAAGTTCTTTTGCCGGGTCATATACCAATGGGGCAGACCGGCAAAATTCAGAAATTTCACCTGTGGCTGGCGATTACTCAAATATGCCCCCAATACTCATTCAGGTAGGGACAGAAGAGGTGCTTCTGGATGATTCCCGAAAGGTTGCAGCGGCATCGGGGGCAGCCGGTAATGATGTTGAGATTCAGGAATGGCATAAAATGCAGCATGTGTGGCAATACAATTTCAGGTTCCTAAACAGTGCCCGGAAGGCAATTCGTGCCATGGGTGCTTTTGTAGATGCTAAAATGGGCTGATAGCAGTGGACATGGCTATACAGGCCATTATTCTATATCGCATGTTAGCGTCCTTTTTATCTTTTAATTCAATCAGCATCTGGCTAAACGATTTTTTTGAGTGTTGTTTGGCAGGTAAGAATATCCTTTATATATACCATAAAATCAGTGGAAATATAAAGAGAAAATTACGATTTTTTGCTTTTATTTATTCCTTGTTTTTATTTTGTTTTTTACCTTTCATTTTTTTCTGCCCAGTATTATAATTAAGACATAGAAATTGCTACCAGTGATCCTCTGTCTGGTCTTAAAAACCAGATAATCGAACCGGAATAGAAATAAGGCAAAGATAAATCTGACATTTTTTTGAAGGTAGGGTAAAGCAAAAAAAATGATGCCTGTACAATGATTTATTCATACCTGTTGTAAAAGGTTCAAATTACTTGTCTTTTACCTACTGCCGAAAATCAGTCAGGCGGTTTTAACCGCTGTTTGCCAAATACCAACAATTAGACAGGAGGTGTCCTTATGGAACATATGCTTTTCTGGCTGGGTGTAGGAATTGTAATCGGTTATGGCTGGGGACGTTTTACCGCAGGCAAAGCTGTTGAAATTATTTTTAAGCAGTTTCAGGAAGAAGTGCACGCTCAGTATCTTATGCTTCTTGAACAGCACAATATTAAGATTAAACCTGAATTTAAAAAGAAATATCA
>JQIA01001177.1_pt1 | contig 14073 bp, 10 predicted proteins | sample 811431 | NCBI WGS metagenome assembly JQIA01 (sample SAMN02998118, study PRJNA258478) | marine sediment metagenome | biome: marine; feature: seafloor; material: sediment; isolation source: oil-polluted sediment collected from 3 locations (0.5 km, 0.7 km and 0.9 km)... | place: USA: Gulf of Mexico ... | reverse complement strand
ATGTACGGCGCCAAAGGCGGTGACGTATACATCATGGGTAATGCTGCCGGACGTCCACTAATTAATGCTACAGGTCATCCCCGTGTAATCATTAACGGCACCTGTCTTGACTACCTTGCTGAATCCTTTATGGCGGGTGATCCATTAAATGGTGGCGGATTTGTTATTCTAAACGGAATGGAATTCGATGATGTTGGTAATTTGAATGCTCAGCCGACACCATATCCAGGTTCCAACCTTTTCTCTCTTGCATCCGGCGGTTGTATATACATGAGAGATCCAAACCGGGACATCGTTGAAGAGCAACTCAATGGTGGACAGTTCTCAAAACTTTCACAGGCTGACTGGGATTTGATCCTCCCTTATTTAGAAGAGAATGAAAAACAATTTGGCATTTCAGTTGAAGATGATCTTCTAATGGTTGAAGGAAACAAAAAACACTTTGATGAAGTCTATATTAAGGTTGGAGTACCTTCTGCATCATAAATAAAACCATCGGCTAAAATAAGCTGGAAAAAAAAGAAAAGCCTCCAAAATTAATTTTGGAGGCTTTTTCTGTTTTATGATAGAAGGTTAATGATCTCGTAAAAAGTATTTAGATGGCTAAGGATTCTTTACTATTATGGACAACCGTTTAACCAAAGAGCAGTTTCAGGAGACTGTAAACATCCTACTCCAGCAGAGGGATAATTTTCAGGCCTTATTCATGTCTGTCTGTGAGTTAAACTACGCAATTACAAATAATCCTGAGCTTGCTGATTCACGGACAATTACAGCTCTTGATAAAACTCTGAACAGCAACAGTCACGTAAAGCAATCCAAGTCTTTTTTTCTGTTCAGGGAAACGGCAGCGGCGGTAGTATCAATTATCAGGTTCTCTCCTTATACGGAAACAACGGGACGATGCATCTCTCTTTTAAAACAGTGTATCATAAAGTCAGATGGCAACCGCTTAAGAGCCGTCGCTGAAGCTGCCAGCTCACTTCCTTTGAAAATAAGCCCAAAACTCCCGACATCTTATGGTACATCAGTTATTCCATCGGTTTCATTTAATAATCTGTTAAGAAAACAAAAAATCCAAAATAGCTGTAATCACAGATGGCTTGGGAGAAGCCTTGTTACGGAAATCGATGATAATAAACTGCTCATTATCAAAATGGCAAAACAGAATGATAATCTTTCTGAGCTGAACATGGAAAACGAGTTCATGAGTTATCTTTCAAGTAATTTCACCACTAAACTCAAATTTATAGTTCCAAAGCCAATACCGTCATCCGGGCATTTCCTCTTCAGAATAGAAGAGCTTCCCCTGCTGATACCTCAAAAAATGGATATCCATAAACAAAACATCTGTATTGGATTTGTTTCATCAAAAGATTATTTTATCTATCCGAACGAACCAAATGATGCGGTCACCATTGACGAAGAAAAGTTTCAGGAGATTATCATAAGGGGTAGTTCTCTTTTCGGTCAACTCGCAGGCCAGGGATTGATCCATACAGCACCGGTTCCTCTTTTCCACAACAGAGTACAACAAGATAGAAGAGATGACGGCGGCATTTATGACTGGTCAAAAGGTGGCAGACTGGATCAATGGCTTGAGTCCTGTCGTTTTCCCAATTTTGGCGAATCGGGTATCAGGGATTTTGAGCATTTTCAACTGTATGATGGTAATTCACTGAAGCTCTATAAGCATATTGGTTCTCATATCCTCAGCCTGATACTGGTTACGGGGAGTTTTTACAGAAATATCGGCAAAGATAACAGTGATAAACAACTGATCGGAAGATCTGGTTTAGACAAACACGGCAAAGTCATTAACGCCAGAGAACTATTTAACGAAAAATTGCTGCCCACTATTATCGAATCCCTAATTCAAAATTACCACAAAAACTTTACCCGTAAAAAAAAATTTTTCGGTTTTCCCTTTGATTTTAATACCTTTTCCAAGTGCCTGCTTGATGAAATGGGTGTTGATAAACACATGGAAGAAGTCTTAAGAATTCCCGACCAAAAGAAAATGTCTGAAAAAGAGTTTACGGCTTTTTTACTTGATAAGGGTTTTGAGAAGGCTGACATTGACCGTTTTACCAAAGGTGAAAAAGAGATCATAACGCCAACCGGACCCCATCTGGGTGGCTTTAATCAGAAAATATCCATCCCGCTTCTGCCGGAACTTCTGGCAAAAACATCTTCTTTTTGCATTATTGACAAATTTAAAGAAGAGCAAGAGCAGGCTTGATTGTCTGGTAAAAAAATGTCACTGTTTTTTTTGACTGAATGTTACTACAACTCCTTGAAGGAAAACAGATGCAGCTACCTGATTATCTTGAAAAAAAAATCGATTACCCCTATTTCTATAAAGTTGAAATGAATTATCCGCATCACGGATTAAATAATATTGAATCAGAGCTGACTCAAAAGCTTGAGACCGTATTGCAAAAAGACACCATTAAATCAGGTGACAATGTAGCAATCTGCATCGGAAGTAGAGGAATCAGCAACCTACCTGAAATCGTTAAAATTACATGTAGACAAATAAGCAAAATCGGGGCAAAGCCTTTTATTATTCCGGCTATGGGAAGCCACGGTGGCGCAACTGCTTCTGGCCAGAAAGAAGTGCTTGCAAGTCTTGGTATTACTGAAGAAGGCTGCAATGCACCGATTCTCTCATCAATGAAAGCAATAAAGGTCGGAGAGATTCTCGACAATGTCCCGGTATTTTTTTCTGAAGATGCCGGTAAAATGGACCACAGCATTTGTATTAACAGAATAAAACCCCATACTAAATTCAAAGGACCGGTTGAAAGCGGCCTATACAAAATGCTCTGTATCGGCATGGGAAAACATGCCGGCGCAGAAGCCTGCCATCAGGCTGCATTAAGACACGGGTTTTCACCCGTCATTAAAGCTGCTGGCGACATGATCATATCAAAAACAAACTTTCGCTTTGGTATTGCTGTTGTTGAAGATAAATATGATGACATCATGGTGGTTGAAGCCATAAAAGCATCAGAACTGTTTAAACGTGAGTCTGAGCTGCTTGAAACAGCAAAAGAAAACTTCCCTAAACTTCCTGTCTCTAAACTCGATGCCATTATTATCAGAGAAATCGGAAAAAACATCAGCGGTTCCGGCATGGACCCAAATGTAACCGGCAGAGCCTATGATCTGATGGAGGACGATTTTTCAGAAAACATGCAGGCAACCCGCCTTGCCATTCTCGATTTAACGAAAGAAACGGCTGGCAATGCCATCGGTCTTGGCAATGCAGATATCATCACCGAAAAGGTTTTTCAAAAGCTTGATTATCAAAAAACCCTTACTAACGCTCTGACAAGCCTCTCCTTTAGAAAAGCATTTATACCACTCAGACTTCAGAGTGAAGAACTTGCCATCAAAGCAGCATTCACAACAACAGGCATTAAAGATATCAGTCAACTAAAAGCTGTTATCATCAAAAGCACACGTCACTTATCGGAGTTCTGGGTAAGTGCTTCACTTCTTCCTGAACTTGAACGAATACCAGATGTCAAAATAATTGAGAAGGTTCATTTAAATTTTGATCAAAACGGTGATTTGAATTTATAAGATTTAGAAAATTAAAGAAGTGGTGCGCAGTACGCACCCTATAAAATCGTCAATTTACAGCACGTTCGCAAATCCAAACATAGGGTTTGCAAACTAATGTGGATTTTTACAGAGGCGCCTCAGTAAAAATCCACGCCCAGAGGACGTGGATTTCTAATTTAACTAAAAAAAAGGCCAGCACAAGGACAGCCCCTACGGTCATCCTGATGCAAGTTTATCTCAAACCGGTGCTTACTGCTTCCCGCCCCGGTCTTTAATACGGATCAGCCGGCAGCATCCATCGCCTGAGATCTTTCAATTTAGAGTCGATACTTTCATAATAAGGCCGTTCGGAGATTTCATCCCAATTTCGTTTTCTTTCGAGAAACGCTTTATAAGCGGTATGAACTTTTTTCGATGTATCATCCATATCTGCAGCTTCATCAAGCACTTCTCCTGCATAAGTTCTAAAGGTTTTCAGAACAGACTCAGGATAACGGTGTACCTTTACACCATGCTCCCTTACCAGTTTTTCCAGGGCCTCAAAGTTCCTGCTTTCATACTCACATAAGGTCCATAGGTTGGTTTCTGCTGCTGCAGCATCCACAATGGTCTGTAGGGCGATGGGTAACGATGCATAAGCCTTGCTGTTGATGAGCAGTTCAATACAGGCACCGGGCTCATGCCACCCGGGATAGTAGTAGTTTTTTGCCACTTTATACAATCCCATTTCCATATCATGAACAGGTCCTATCCATTCGGCAGCATCGATCTTACCGGTTTTCAGTGCATCAAATATCTCATCGCCCATCAGAGCTACGGACTTAGCTCCGGCCTTTTCAATCACCTTGCCGCCAAGGCCCGGCATTCTCATCTTCAAGCCTTTGAAATCTTCGACATGATTTAGTTTTTTCCTGAACCACCCTCCCATTTCAACCCCGGTATTCCCGAACGGACGTGGAATAACATTGTAAGGGGCATACACCTCTTCCCACAATTTCAACCCCCCGCCTGAGTAAAGCCAGGCATTCATACCCTGGGCATTCAAACCGTAAGGTACGGATGCAAACCACTGCGCGGCAGGAATCCTGTCTGCCTGATAAAATGCCACGCTGCTTGCCACCTCAAGGGTTCCTTTGGATACGGCATCAAATACGTTTTCAGAGGCGATATATTTCCCGCTTGCGTGAACCGTAATGGTAAGTATGCCGTTACTCATGAGAGTGACACGTTCTGCAAACCGTAATGCTGCTTCATGCAGAACGGACTGCCCCTCCGGCCAGGTGGAGGCCATTGTCCATGCAATCGTGTCCGCATCGGCCTGAACTTTTACCGGGGATAAGACGGCAGAGGATGCAGCAATAACTGCTCCGGTAACTCCGGCCTTTTTTATAAAAGATCGTCGCCCGATCGGTTTATTCTTATCAGTATTCTGGTCATAATCATCATATATTGACATAGTCTACTCCTTGTACCCGAAGTTTTTAAAGCACCCCAAAAATCGCAAATACAATGGCCACTCCTGTTGCAACCAAAGGAAAAACCACGGTAACCATTCCGATATCCGCATAAGAATCACGGTGGGTCAGCCCGCAAATCCCAAGCAGGGTAATCACAGCACCATTATGTGGGAGCGTATCCATCCCGCCACATGCCATGGCTGCAATCCTGTGAAATGCTTCCGGGTCGATCCCCACGGCGGCTGCCTTCTGCATGTAGATATCTCCTAAAGCTGCAAGTGCAATGCTCATCCCACCAGATGCAGATCCGGTGATGCCTGCAAGAAAACTGGTGGAGGCAGCAATGGATAACAAGGGGGTTCCTGGTATCGCCAGAATCGCGGTTTTGATTAATGCAAATGCTCCGAGTGCCTTGATCACATTGCCATATCCCACTTCAGAAGCTGTGTTGGCAATGGCAAGCAAGGAGCCAATGGCCCCTTTGTTCAGTGAGCCTTTCACATCCTCAAACCTCTTCCAGTACATGATCACAGCAATCACGATGGATACAGAAAGCGAAATAATAATACTCCATACCCCTTTCACCCTGGAGAGGGTTGTGCCGTAATCGGCCAGGTATGATGCATCCATGCCTTCAAACACAAACTTAATCAGAAAAAAATTCAGTGCAATCACAATAATAATCGGTAAGCCCGCGGGAATGATTCCAGGAAGGTCTGCTGCATCAAGAACCTTGATATCCTCTTTCTCATGATCGCCGTAACCCTCTCCTTTTACTGCGGCTTTTTTAGCTCTGAAATTAAGCCACATCATCCCAAGCCCGAACATCAATACAGCTCCAATCAAACCGAGAATCGGTGCGGCAAAAGCCGTTGTACCGAAATAAGGCATGGGAATTGCGTTCTGGATCTGGGGAGAGCCCGGAAGTGCGGTCATGGTAAAGGTAAACGCCCCCAAAGCGATGGATGCGGGAATCAGCCGTTTCGGTATGTCGGACTCCCGAAACAAAGCGGCGGCAATGGGAAAAACGGCAAATGCCACAACAAACAGTGACACACCGCCATAGGTCAAAATGGCACACGACAGGACAACTGCCAGAATCCCCTTGTCGCTACCCAGCTTGCTCGTAATAAACAGGGCAATGGATTTTGCCGCCCCGGAGTCATCCATGATTTTTCCAAAAATGGCTCCCAGGAGGAACAGCGGAAAAAATGCTTTTGCATAGCCGGCAAAGGCACCCATAAACACTTCAGTATACCCTGCCAGAAGAGGAAGATCCCCTGAAAATGCCGCTGCAAGCAAAGCCAAAAGGGGAGCAAGGATCAATACCGTAATACCCCTGTAAGCCAGATACATCAATAAAAACAATGATATTACAATTCCAATAACGCCTAACATTTACATACCCCCTTTTTTTTAAAATCAATCAAAAGCTGCACTTGCTTCGGTAAGTGTTTCATATATATGAGGCGACATGCTCCTTTCTTTCAGTGACTCGCCCATCTTCATCCGCATAAAAGTACTGGTGGTGTACCTGTGTGCTTCCGTGTAAAATTCATCCATGATGCTTTTCACCATATCCATGTATTCATCGATCAGTTCTGGTAAAATATCAAAGTTGTCATAATTGACAATGGCCGTCACCTTTTTCCCAACGGGCCCAAGAATTGTTGATACCTGCTCACGAATCTGACGGATATCCTCCCGGGACCGAACAGTAAGGCTCTCAAAATTAACAAAAAAGATATTCTGATCAGCATCATAAACAAGACGGTTTTCAATAGGGATAGACAAAAGTTCGGACTTGAGCCCCATCACCCCCGGAGTGAAGATCCGTTCATCCATGACTTTTGGAGCTTCTTTGACCACCGGTTTAAAATCCATATGGGCGAAAATCTCTTTTTCAATGTCAACCCCGGGAGCGACTTCGGTAAGCACAAGACCCTCTTCCGAAAGTTCAAACACACATCGCTCGGTAATATAGATAACCGGGTTTCCGGTCTGTGCAGCAATCTTTCCTGAAAAAGTGATCTGCTCCACAGAATCTATAAATTTACGGACCTTTCCTTCCTGATCAATGGTCAGCTTGCCATCTGACACCGAAACCTTCAATCCACCAGCCGTAAACGTTCCCACAAATACAATCTTTTTGGAATTCTGACTGATGTTGATAAAACCGCCACACCCGGCCAGCCTGGGACCAAATTTGCTTACATTCAGGTTACCCACCTTATCTGCCTGGGCAAGCCCTAAAAAGGTCACATCCAGACCACCTCCGTCATAATAATCAAACTGATAGGGCTGATCAATCACCGCGTCCACGTTGGACGCCGCTCCAAAGCTCAATCCACCGGCAGGGATCCCCCCGATAACGCCCGGTTCAGCCGTCAGAGTCATATAATCCAGAACGTTTTCCTCTGCAGCCACATTGGCCACCCCTTCCGGCATACCGATCCCGAGATTCACCACACTATTTGGAATCAGTTCAAATGCAGCCCTCCGGGCAATGATCTTCCGTTCATCCAGCTTCATCGGTTTGATAGAAGATACCGGCACCCTGAATTCACCTGCAAAAGATGGATCATAATCCACGTCAAAGGTTTGCATATGATTTTCTTTTTTTGTTGCCACAACCACACAGTCCACCATGATACCGGGAATTTTCACATCACGCTGCCGCAACATCCCTTTTCCTGCAATCCGCTCCACCTGGACAATCACAAATCCGTCATTGTTCTTTGCTGCAATGGCAAGGGCAAGGCTTTCTAAAGTAAGGGCCTCTTTCTCCATGGTGATGTTGCCGTCTGTATCCGCCGTGGTGCCCCGAATAATGGCCACATCAATGGGTTGGGTTTTGTAAGCCAGGTACTCTTTGCCATCAAATTCGATGAGTTCAACCAGATCTTCCGTTGTTTTCTCGTTGATTTTCCCCCCACCATTGCGTGGGTCGATATAGGTTCCCAGTCCCACACTTGAAATGGTCCTTGGTTTATGCGCCCCCACATCCCTCAGCATATGTGCAAGACAGCCCTGTGGAAGATTGTAGGCTTCAATTTTATTTTCAATGGCCAGTTTCTGCATTTTGGGAATCAACCCCCAGTGGCCACCGATAACACGCTTGAGCATGCCTTCATGGGCCAGATGGTTTGTGCCCCTTTCTTTGCCGTCACCCTGCCCTGCTGCAAAATAAAGCGTCAGGTCTTTGGGGTTACTGGTCTCAAGAAAACGGTCTTTCAGAGCAATGGCAACCTCTTCCGCATAGCCGCTTCCCACAAAACCCCCGAGCCCGATGACATCACCATTTTTAATAATCTCGACAGCCTCTCCGGCGGTCACCATTTTATTTTTGTGTATTGTTCCTGTACCAAAAGAAGAATTCAAGGGGTGAACAGGTCTGTGTTTATCCATAAGTGCCTCCCTGACAAATCATCATTAACATATTAATTGATATACTAATCCTGTAAGTAAAACATATCCGGCATAGCTATTTCAAATGAATTTTAAACTTGTATTGCTGAAAAACAATTGACAACACATATCATACCTATCGATTGCAATACAAGGAGTGGTAGGAAAAATAGAGCTTGAAAAACCATTAATATTTCCTACCTTTTTGGTATAATATAAATATAATCGACATGTTCTGATATCATTTCGAAACGGGGACAACGAATTACCAACCAAACTCTTTTAACAAAAAACTAATAAATAAAATCGGGCTACTATGAATAAACACACCTGTGTTGTTTATTCATAGTGGCCCGATTTGCTGCAGGTACTCAAACGACTTGGCCCTGAATACACCAGACGTCTTTTAAAAAGGGAGGACTTTCTATATTATCAGAAAATATATTTTCTTAAGTTCTCTACCAAAAACGAAAAACTTTGAGAAGACGTCAAATGCACCCTTACGGGGATTTCCGCTTCACTACAACAAACACCTCGATGTTTGTACCCCCAAGGGTATTTGTTTCACTGCACAGCAATTAGTGTTTTCTCAACCTTTTGCAAGGAGCCTGTCAAAATTGATCTTATTCATATCCAACCCATCTTTTTCTGTCGCGGTTTCAATAATTTTGGGGGCATGTGCGAACCTTGGATCACTCATTATCAGTTCAAATGCTTTTCCACCGATGAAGCCTTCGCCGATATGCTCATGGCGGTCGACTCTTGAGCCGAGATCTTTTTTGCTGTCATTTAAATGAATGCATTTTACGGATTCGGTTCCGAACCGGTTGTCGATTTCATTAACAAAATCGTTGTAGCCAGCCTCTGTTCTTATATCATATCCTCCGGCAAAGACATGACAGGTATCGATGCAGAGTCCGACTCTTTCTGTTTGATCTATTCTTTCAATGATCTCCTGAATATCTTCAAGGCTATGGCCGACTGAATCGCCCTGGCCTGCTGTTGTTTCGAAAAGAATCGTTATATTGCCGAGGGAATTGTCATTTAAAAGAATGTTGATACTTTCCGAAATTCTTCCAACCCCTTCTTCGACAGATGTTTTTGTATGTGAGCCGGGGTGGAGAACCAGATTTTCAATCCCTAATTGTTCTGCTCTTAACAGCTCACCTTTCATTGACTGGAATGATTTTTCTCTTTTTTCAGGATCTGAGCCTGCAAGGTTGATGAGGTAACCGGCGTGAGAAATAATACTTTTTACGCCCGATTCTTTTTTTCGGTTTAGAAATTTTTCTATATCGCTTTTTTCGAGTTCTCTTATTTTCCAGGTATGTGAATTCTGAGTAAAAATCTGCATCGCAGTAGACTGATATTTATCTGCATGATCAAAAGACTTATGAAGTCCTCCGGCAATGGAAAAATGAGCGCCAAGTAAATTATTTTTCATAAAACCCCTTGGGAGTGTTCAGATTAACGGTAATCACTTTATACAAAAGAAACCTATGACACGAAAATAAATGTAAGTATATTACTTTCATTCTGCAAACTGTTTTTAAAAAAACTATGATGGTTATTTAGTTCATGAATTGATATAAAGATTCTGATCCACTAAAAATTTTAGCAAGGTGTAATGATGATTATCACAGCAGAAAAATGCCCTCCGCAAACACGGCAGAAATCAAAAAAATACAAAACATCAACTGCTGTGACGCCAACGGTTATAGAAGAAATAGAGGAAACCGATAATACGGTAGATGGTGAAGCTATTATCTGCTGTAGCTGTGCATCTATTATCACTTTTCCCAGTGAACAAATTGAGGTAGACGGTGCTTTCAATCATAGTTTTGCAAACCCTCACGGTCTGCTTTTTGAAATAAGCAGTTTTAAAAACGCACCGGGCTGTATATGTTCCAATGAATCCTCCAATGAATTTACCTGGTTTAGAGGATTCAGCTGGCAGGTTGCTGCCTGCCGAAGCTGTTTAAATCATCTTGGCTGGTTTTTTTCATCCGCAAAGAGTAGTTTTTACGGCCTGATATCGGATAACCTTACAACTGCCCGAACATCTGAGGAATAACATGACTGATATCAAAGCAATATATAAACCTGAAGATGCTGAAGAATGTGAGCGACCGTTATTCATGATTCCGGTATCAGCAGGATTTCCCTCACCTGCCGATGATTATGTCGAAGGCAGTCTGGACCTGAACAAGTACCTGATAAAACATCCGGCGGCAACATTTTTTGTCCGTGTCGCTGGAGACTCAATGATTAACGCCGGAATTCATCCTGATGATATTCTGATTGTTGACCGATCTCTTGATGCGGTTGATAAAAAAGTCATCATTGCCATCGTAAATGGTGAGCTGACTGTTAAAAGAATCCGAATTAAAAAAGACGGTATTTATCTTGTGGCGGAAAATGAAAACTACAAACCCGTCAAAATTAATAATGAAATGGAGTTTGACGTCTGGGGCGTTGTCACCAGCGTCATCCATGCTTTATAAAATGGTGTATCAATGACCGTATTTGCACTTGTTGACTGTAATAATTTTTATGTTAGCTGCGAACGGGTTTTCAACCCCGGCCTTGAAAACAAGCCTGTCATTGTGCTCTCCAACAATGACGGATGTGCCGTCGCAAGATCAAATGAAGTCAAGGATTTAGGCGTTACACTGGGCGCTGCCATTTTCAAGGAACAGGCACTGATCAAAAAACACGACATTCAGGTTTTCTCATCGAATTATGCCCTCTACGGGGATATGTCAAACCGGGTTGTTCACGTATTATCTGATTTTGCTCCGAACCTTGAGGTTTATTCAATTGATGAATCTTTTCTCGATTTAACGGATGTTCGTCAAAATGAACTGACCGATCTCGGACTTGAAATCAAAGAAAAGGTTAAAAAGCATACCGGCCTTCCCGTGTCCGTTGGTATTGCCAAAACAAAAACACTGGCCAAGATTGCGGCTGGTATCGCAAAGAAATCAAAAAAAGCCGGCGGCGTTCTTGATCTTTGCAATCCGATCCACCTTGACCGTGCCCTTGAAACAACCAGTGTAGATTGTGTCTGGGGTGTTGGGCGAAGATTTGCCAAGTTTCTGAAAGTCTATGGTATTAAAAATGCTCTTCTGCTCAGAGATTGCGATACCGAATTCATTCGGAAAAAAATGGGCATAAACGGCGTACGACTCATAGAAGAGCTACGAGGAAATTCCTGCTACCCCCTTGATACAAACCCCGTACAGAAAAAGAATATTACGGTTTCAAGGACATTCGGACGGGCAATACGAACATTTGATGAACTGGCAGAGGCAATAACCGCCTATGCAACACGGGGAGCCGAAAAGCTTCGTAAAAACGGTCTTATTGCTGATACCATCAGTGTTTTCATTATGACCAGCAGATTCGACAGGGAGACTTTTTATCACAAGACTGAAATAGTTCGCCTGCCTGCATCGAGCAATAACAGCACAGAAATAATTGCAGCTGCAATTCAGGGGCTTCGTAAAATATACAGACAGGGCTGTTTATATAAAAAAGCAGGCCTGTTTTTCCGGGAGCTGAAATCTGAAAACATGGTGCAACAGTTTATGTTTGACTCTGTTGACAGAGCAAAAACAAAGCGACTGATGGACTCTCTGGATACGATCAACGGCTTGATGGGGCGGAACACCTTGAAATATGCCGCTTCAGGGCTCTCCGGGAAAAAACAGTGGAAAACAGCATTTAAATATAAATCACCCGATTATACCACGAAGTGGGACCAATTACCCAAGGTCACATAAAGCATCTGTTGTGCAATCGTATTACTGCTTGTCTGAGTTTTTGATACGTTGACTCTTTACAACCTCAGAATATATCTTATTTAAATTATAAGACATGAAAATTGTGGTATTGACATATATCCTAATGACCCGCATGTAACAGGTAAATATAAATGGCAGGTGGATTCTTTTTTACCTCAGAAATTATCCAAGATTTCTGGAGTGGGATTAAAAGAAATCCAGGATTTTTTCGGCAACTTTTTTTGCAGCCTCCTTTTTCAACTCCTCTGCAACAACATCTGTAAATGTGTTTTGTTGAGCTGCCTCGGGTGCCGTAACGGCGTTATTTTGTTGAACCTGAATGGTTTTCCGACGAAGTTCTTCATTTTCAGCTCTTAAGCTTGCAATCTGCTGATTTTTAAGGGCGGTTTCTTCAAGCCTGAATGTAACATCGATCATAGCCTGAATGAGGTTGTCCGTCAGACCCATCTGCTTTAACACTCCGATTTCGTCAAAACTGAAATCCCGGTATCCCTGTTTTGATCTTGAAACCTTTGAAATAATGAACGTTTCTCCGATACCCTGCTGCTTAAACTTAAGAATTTCTTTCACAGTAAGCTTTTCTGGCCCTGCGTCAAGCAACCCTGCGATAACGGGAAAATGTTTTTTTCCTTCAGAATACGTTTCAAGGTAAGCGATGGATGATTTCACGCCGATGCTTTTTTTAATGATGTCTGCCATCCCGGCAAGAACCTCATCATTCCTTTTTGATTCCGGGTGGTTTTTCATATAGGTTGCCCAGGCTTTCAGGGTGTTTGTTTTTTTAGCTTTGGTAAAGTCGGAGATATCATTAAATGCAGGAAGGCTAAGAGCTGCCAGCTGTTTCTTGTTAAGGGTGATTGTTTTTTCTGTGCTTTTCAGCTCTCTCGTGCTTTTCTGTTCATAGCTGGCTTTAATTCTAAGTGTCAGATAATCCGGAACGGATTTAAAATCTTCTACAAGACTGTTCAGAGGCACTGAACCTATGCCGAAAGTGTCCGTTGGTACATGGTGCAAGGGGCTGTCGTTTGCTGTAACTTCAACCGAACAGGATCTAATGGGTTCAAACGAAGAGTTGCCGGTTGGTGATTCGTTTTCAACCTCTGTTGTATGTGTCGTAGATATGGTATTTCCAAAATATGCGTTTTTTAAATCACTAAACTCTTTCTTGAAGCTTGAGTTCGAAGCTATCGGGGCCAGTAAAAGATTCACGGGTAGGATGGCGGTTAAAAAAAAGGCTTTGGGGGCATGTGGGCTCGTTTTGAATGTGTGGGAAACGATGTAGTAGTCGGCCTCATATTCTTCCTTCCTGTTTTCAGCGGCTACCTGGATCTTCAGGTTACCTTCTCCATCGACTTCTGCCTTTGAAATTTCGATCCTGTTAAAAAAGGGATCTTTATAGAATGTATTTCTGCCCGAAAATGAACGCGTTGATTCTGTGTAGGTATTTCCAAGGCACCCTGCAAACATGAGAGCAGATACAAGTAAGGCTGCAAATTTGATAGTTGTTTTTTTCATGGCAAACTTCCTCTTTTTTCACCTCTGATGAGCACACTGAAAATGAAGACGAGCCTCTTATTTCCAAAAAATTACTTGAATATCTTAGACGTTATTCTTTGTCCTTTTCTGTGAAAAAATAATTTCGTAAAAAAATTATGGGCCTTGCGAATAGTGAACATTACATAGTTATGGTAAATAAATCTACCATGAAAACTGACCTTCCTTAGGCCCCTCTATATCGCATAGTGGATGGAGATGGACACGATTTTATAATTGTCTATTCAAACTGCCGTCTGAAGTCTTCAACAACTTTTTTCAGTATATCCAATTCC
>JQIA01001176.1_pt1 | contig 14075 bp, 10 predicted proteins | sample 811431 | NCBI WGS metagenome assembly JQIA01 (sample SAMN02998118, study PRJNA258478) | marine sediment metagenome | biome: marine; feature: seafloor; material: sediment; isolation source: oil-polluted sediment collected from 3 locations (0.5 km, 0.7 km and 0.9 km)... | place: USA: Gulf of Mexico ... | reverse complement strand
TAGCTGTCTTATTCTGATCATAAGCTTTTTGCTGGCTAGCAGATCGAGTAGGTGCTGACTTTGTTGATTTCGTACTATAGGAGCGGTTATACGATGGTTTGCTACCAAATGATTTCATTCCACCAAAACGTTTCGCTTCAGCATCTGGGACGTTACCAACGGTGAATGCAACAGTCATTAAAAAGAGAGAGAATATTTTAAAAGTTTTTTTCATTAGTTATGTGATACGTGAGGTTGCTTGTATGCCGGACACTCTAACATAGATAATGATAGGGTTAGGCTTGATTGAAAGCCGCATCGTTTATGACATGTATTTATCCTTTCGGTATAAAATATGACACTTAGATTAAGTGATGAATAGATAGGATAATTAATGACTGTGAGCAACTCATTCTACAAACGCGTATGTTGCCTTTTACTATTGCTTGTTGCATATGGTTGCTCTAATGAAGATCCGCTTGTGCAGTCTTCTACCGGAAAACCTGTGTTGGATGTATTTAAAAGCCCAAGCTGTGGTTGCTGTGGGAAGTGGGTGAGTCACATTGAAGATGGCGGCTTAAGGACTAAAATACACCACCCTGATGATTTGGACCTTGTTAAGCAGGAATTGGGTATTGCGCCTGAATTTCAGTCTTGCCATACTGGTGTGTCGAAAGAGGGCTATGTGTTTGAAGGGCATATTCCTGTTGATATTATGCAACGTTTTTTAACTGAAAAGCCATCTGGTGCATTAGGTCTAGCCGTGCCAGGAATGCCGATGGGCAGCCCTGGTATGGAAATGGGCGGAAGACATGATAGTTATGATGTTTTGCTGTTAATGAAAGACGGAACTGCCCGCGTTTACCAACATATTGAATAACAGCTATGTTATAGCCTAATTTATGTTAATTGATGATGTAAAATAAGCGTTTAATACATTCATCATTGGCGACAATTGATCGCCCTAGTAAATATACAAATGCTTAATAAAATTGATAAGGTGGCTGGTTGTTTCTTGTTTGCCAGTATCGTATTGACCATCATTTCTGGTTTTGATACTTATTTCCCGCGTTGGATTCCAGGTGTGCTGGCATGGTTATCGGCATTAATGATGATTTCATCCGCGAGTCGTGACCAAAAAAAAATATCGATTATATTGATGTTCATTGGTTCTGCAGGTTGGTTGTTCGCATGGCTTGATGGTACGGCGGTTGATTGGGTGAAGATTTCTTCGATGAATCAAAGCCTTATTACCTTACTGGTTGGTGTTCATTTTCTTAGATTGGTTGCCGTTCCTGATAATCATCAAGAAGAGCAATTACCTCAGGGTAAAAAAGCTTTTTTACCCACCTTCATAGGGACGCATATTCTTAGTTCGGTTATTAATATGTCATCGGTTATTTTTGTTGGTGACCGAATTGCAAAAAAGGGTGAAATTTCACGCTACCAATCCACCTTACTTGTGCGTGCCTTAGCTGCTGCTGTGTTTTGGTCGCCCTTTTTTGCAGGGTTTGGTGCAGCGATGGTGTTTGCTGAAAATAGCTCCTTAGTGGTGCTGATGAGTTGTGGCTTGTTAACGGCATTAATAGCAACGATTGTTAGTTATTTTGAATTTAAAAAAGAAGCGCCAAATATTGTTAATGAGTTTAGAGGTTTTCCAATGCATTTTGATGCGTTCAAAATCCCCTTACTATTGGCTTTTTGTGTATTAGCAGGGCACTCTTTATTCCCTGACTTTAGAGTGATTGCATTGATTCCTTTATTGGCCTGCTTAATTAGTCTTTGTGTACTGGCTATACGCAAAGGGATGCCTACTGCAGTCGAAGGGTTTTCTAACCATATTACGACTCAATTACCTGGTATGCGTGGGGAGCTTATGTTGTACCTTAGTGCAGGCTTGCTGGGTTCTGGCTTATCGGTATTAATTCAAAGCTTGTCCATTAGTTTGCCTATAAGCGAATTAAATGGCCCAACATCGGTATTGGTTTTAACCTGTATGATTTTGGCTTCTCGTTTAGGTATTCACCCTGTTATTAGTATTGCCGTTGTTGGAGGGTGGTTTGTATCACTTGAACCAAACCATACGTTATTAGCAACGATGTTTTTATTGTCATGGGGTATTGGCGTTTGTATTAACCCTTTTTCGGGAATTAATTTGTTGGTATTTGGACGTTATCATGTGACGGGTAAAGACTTGGTTCGTTGGAACACAGCTTATGCGGTAAAAATGTTTGCTGTGTCCGTTATTATTCTTTTAGTGCAAGCGCACTTTCTTGGGCTTTAAATACCAAGTAGCACTAAAAGTTGATTGACAGTGTGAATTCAATTTTTTAGTGGTAAAAAAACACAGAATAACCAATAAATTATTGGCATGAAAGCTCCATAGTTGATACTGTTATGCAATAAAAAGCATAATAAAAATAGGAGAATAAATGGGCAGACGTTACGAGAATATTTTACAAACAATTGGCAATACTCCGGTTGTTAGAATTAACAAACTAGCTCCTTCAGGGGTTAATATTTTCGCCAAAATAGAGGCATTTAACCCAATGGGTTCAGTCAAGGATCGCTTAGCCTTGGGTGTTATAGAAGATGCTGAACGCCGAGGTGATTTGCAACCAGGGCAAACAATTGTCGAAGCAACGAGTGGTAACACGGGTATTGGCTTAGCGATGGTCTGCGCACAAAAAGGCTACCCATTAATTATTACGATGGCTGAGAGTTTTAGTGTTGAGCGTAGGAAGTTGATGCGCTTCTTAGGCGCTAAGGTGGTGCTAACACCGGCTGCTGAAAAAGGCACAGGCATGGTTAAAAAAGCAAAAGAACTCGCAGAAAAACATGGTTGGTGGCAGTCTAAGCAGTTTGAGAATCCAGCGAATGCAGCGATGCATGTAAAAACGACTGCTGAAGAAATTTTAGCCGATTTTGATGATGTTAGTCTTGATTATTGGGTGACAGGGTATGGCACTGGGGGGACGTTGAATGGCGTGTCTCAGGTGCTGAAGAAAAAAAGTCCACATACTAAAATTGTTGTTTGTGAACCCGTTAATGCCCCATTATTGGGTAGTGGGGTCTCCCAACAAGAGGGCGTTAGCCACCCTAGCTTTACACCGCACCCTGTACAAGGCTGGACGCCTGACTTTATTCCTAAGCTAACAGAGCAAGTTGTGGATGCGGCAAGAATTGATCGGTTATTGCCAATAGAGGGCCCTGTTGCTATTCAATGCGCTAAAGATTTGGCGGTTAAAGAGGGAATCTTTGTGGGTATCTCAGCGGGAGCTACATTGGCTGGCGCGTTAAATTTGGCAGAAACGGCTGAGCAAGGTGCGAATATACTGTGTATGTTACCCGATACTGGTGAGCGTTATCTTTCAACACCTTTGTTTGAAGGCGTTGTTATTGAAATGGATGAGAGCGAGCAAGCAATATCAGCATCAACGCCGGGTTTTCAATTCTAATTTTATTGGGTTGCATGCGACGAAGGTATCGGAGTGTTAAAGCTAGCTCTTATCGAGTCATTTAATGATGCTCTTTTACTTTAGTGTGAGTGGCCGCTCTGATATAGATCAACGTTAGTGAAAAAATATACCGCTATAGGTGTTTTGAACTAAGCTTTATTATCAGTGGCTTATATAATTGAGTATGAAGGTCTCACTAAAATAACGGGGCATCTGTTTTATGCTGAATAACATAATAAAAACCTTTCTGACAGTGTTGTTGCTGGCATCGTGTGAATCGCCAACGAGTCAAATTCAAGAACGTGAAATTAAGCCAGGTTTGCCAGTGATTAATATTGGGCGGCTTATTTGTGGTGGCCATTTGCCGTTGGCTGTGGTGGAAAAAAAGTATCAAGAGCAGTTAACAGGCTTTCAGCTCAATACGATTCAAAATCACGACTGGAATAATGTTATTAGTGATATGACATCAGGCAAGCTGGCGGGTACGTTTATTTTATCGCCCTTGGCGATGAACTTAATTCATGAGGGCTTTGCTGGAAAAATCGTATTAATGGCTAACCGTAATGGTAATGCGTTTGTTTTGTCTAATAGCATTCGGTCAATTAATGATTTAAAAAGGCAGAATACAGTTATTGCGGTTCCGCATGTTTTCTCTCAGCATAATGTGTTGTTACATAAGGTTTTGCAGCAGCACAATATTTCTAAAGAAAAAGTTACAGTATTAGGTATGCCACCTAGGGATATGATTAATGCACTGCGCAGTGGTGATATTGATGGCTTTGTCGTCGGTGAGCCAGAAGGGGCTAAATCAGTTAACCTCAATGTGGGTTGGTTAGCGGCTATTTCATCAACTATTTGGAAAAACCATATGGATCATGTTTTTCTAGCATCTGACCATTTTATTAATGAACAGCCCGAGAAGTTGCAAGAGTTGATTAACCAGTTAGTGCGTGGTGGAGAGTTTATTGAAGGTAACCCGCGCTTAGCCTCGATAATGGGCGAAGCTTATACGGGGTCTAAAGCTGATATTTTTGAAAAGGTGTTAACATCACCTCCGGACCGGATCAGCTATACCAATATGGTGGCGAATAAAGCGGATATGAATATGATGGCAGAACAACTGGTAGAAATGAAACTGTGGCCTGCCGTACCTCATAATCTTGTGGGTGGTTATTTTAATATGCATTTTGTCGAGCAAGCGGAACAGCTTGTACGTGGGGAATAAAAGGTGTTAAAGCGGAGTTTATCGCTTAAAAAGATTTGGCTTGTGCTTATTTTGTTGGTAGGCCTTGTGCCGCTTTTTATCGCCAGCATTTGGTTTGCACAAATGAGTTACGACACTAAGCTAAGCTATTCTTTGGCGCTTGAAAAGCAAAAAAGCCTATCGTTACGTAAGAATATTGAGTCAGAGATTTATCGCATTAAAACGGTATTGCTTAATAAGGCGGATCCACTTTCTTTCTTGATGGCTGATGAGGCTGCAGCAAAGGATCTTACATTGGTTAATACTTTATTAAAGCAAGTGATTCATCGTGAAAAGGTGGTACGTGGCGTAATGCTGCTATCGACAGACTCTAAAGCCATTGCGGTGGATGCATCCTATTTAAATATGGCTACTGATGAGTCATTATCTACGACAACACTCCAGTCAATTGGTGAAAGTTGGGGGCTCATCGATGTTTTTGAGCAACCAGAGGTGGTGATTCCTTCGCGTGGTGGTGTCTATATTAGCTCACCGGAAGCCTATCGTGACACGCTTGTTTTCACTATTTCAGTGCCAGTTGGAAAACCTGTTGAAGCGGTATTAGTGGCGCAGGTTGATTTTAACTTTTTGTGGGAACAGGCCGCTCAACGTGGTGATACGGAAAGTGGAGTGCGAGATTACTTAGTTGATAGCCGAGGAAGCTTGGTGAGTAGCGTTAAGGGCAGTGAGTATCAGCGTGGTGATTCTTTAACGCACCTAGAGATTGTTCGTGCCGCACTTGGGCGTGAATTATGGCGTGAGGGTGAAACTTATGTTGGTGTACTTAAGAAGTTAGTTTATGGCAGTGTTGTTAATATTCCTATTTTAAACTGGTCACTTATATCCGAAGTGAATGCCTCGCAGGTAACGCAACCCATTTGGAATGCATTCTATAAAATATTGTTGTTTATAGTGCCGAGCATGGCTGTTTTTATTGGGTTTATATGGTTGCTAACGCGAAAAACATTGGTACCCATACAGGAACTTTATACGGCGGTAGATCAAGTTGCGAAGGGGGAATATAAACTAAAGTTTAGCTTATCTGGAATTAGCGAACTAGATGCTTTGTCGCTGAGTTTTAATGAAATGTCAGAGGCTCGCCAACAAGCTGAAACACTGCTACGGGAGCGTGAGCAAAATTTATCCATTACCCTGAACAGTATTGGTGATGGGGTGATTGCGACAGATGCGGTAGGCAATGTGACGCGTATGAATTCGGTGGCTGAAAAGTTGACGGGTTGGGCTTTACACGATGCACTAGGGAAACCGGTTAATGATATTTTTCCAATTATTGATGCCTCAACACGAGAAACCATACAAAACCCTGTAGACAAAGTATTACTATCTGCACAAACGGTTCACCTGAGTAATCACACAACCTTAATATCTAAGGACGGTAGCGAATATCATATTGCTGATTCTGCTGCTCCCATTTTAGATGAAGAGAGTACAGTTTTGGGCATGGTGCTGGTATTTAATGATGTAACTGAGCAGTACCACTTACGTGAACAGGCCGCATTAGCCCATCGAACAACTCAGGAGTTGTTCGATGGCATGCAAACCATGGCCGCTATTTTAAATGTTGATGGAGAGGTTGTTTTTACTAACAGTGGTGCACTTGAGGTTTTGGGTCTTAAGCTCGATGATTTGTTAGGAGTTAAACTATGGTGTTGTGACTGGTTTAACTATGATGCGCAGGTAGTATCAATTATTGAAAATGATTATAAGCAGGCGTGTTTAGGTGAAAGTGTACTTCGAGATATTCAGTTATATACTCAACAAGGACTTCTATGGATAGAATTCAGCATTCATTCTGTGTTGGATGAGAATGGCCAGCTAAAGAATCTTATTGCAGAAGGACGTGATATTACCGAGCGTAAACGGCTAGAAGTTATTACACATCAAGCGGATGAAATCCTTCGTGCCTCGAAGAAGCAATTACAAAATGTTATTAATGCGGCAAAGTTAGGCTACTGGGATTGGAATTGCCAGACTCATGAGCATATTGTTAATGATATTTGGTTGGAAATGCTGGGGCTTTCGCGTGGAGATATAAAGAATAATTCTGGTGATTGGAGTAGCCGAGTTCATCCCGATGATGCCGATAAAGTGAATGCTGTTGTTAAGCGTAGTCAATATGCGGGTGCATCTTATGTTGTTGATTTTAGAATGAAACATAGTGATGGCCACTGGGTTTGGATAGAGGGCTCTGGTGGGGTTGTTGAATATGATGAAATAAATAAAGTGCCGCTTAGAATGTGTGGAACACATCAAGATATTAGCCACCGAAAGGAGCTTGAGAACGAAGTTCATGCATCACTCCAGCACTTGAAACTTTATCGTGAACAAACACCGTTAGCAGCGATTGAATGGAATGTTGATTTTCAGGTTGAAGATTGGAATCAAGCTGCAGAAAGTATGTTTGGTTACACCTTGGGTGAAATAAAAGGTCGCGACTTTAATATGGTGTTACCTGATAGTGCGAAGGTTAATGTTAGCGAGATCTGGCAAGGCTTAATGAAGCAAACAGGTGGCAGCAAAAATATTAATGAAAACCTAACTAAAGATGGGCGTATTATTTTATGCGAGTGGCATAACAAGGCGATTGTTGATGAATCGGGTAAAGTTGTTGGGGCGGCATCGGTCGTGCTAGATATCACCCAGCTAAAAGAACAGCAGGTTCAGCTTCAACGAGCACAAAAAATGGATGCTTTGGGTAAACTGGTGGGTGGTATAGCACATGATTTTAATAATATGTTGGGAGTTATTATTGGTTATACCGACTTAATGCAGATGAAATTCTCAAATATAGAGGGTTTACAGAAGTACATAGGTAATATTGCTAAAGCGAGTGATCGAGGGAGAAAGTTAACACAGAGAATGCTTAATTTTTCTAAGAGAGAATCGAGTGAAGCGAGTGCTGTTTCAATGAGCGATATATTGATACAGCAACGTGACTTATTGAGTAAAGCGATTACTGCACTTATTACCATTGAATATGATTTGTGTGACTCTGGTTGGTTAGTTTGGGTGGACTCTGGTGAGTTAGAGGATGTTTTGCTTAATGTGTCTATTAATGCGCAATATGCAATGCCTAATGGTGGAACCTTAACTTTTACCACTAAAGCCATTCACTTATCTCCTGTAGAAGCTAAATTCTTGGGTTTGGCAGAAAATGATTACTTGAAACTTTCTGTTTGTGATACAGGTTGTGGCATGGACGATGAGTTAATGAGTAAAATATTTGACCCTTTTTTTACGACTAAAGGGAGTTATGGTACTGGCTTAGGTTTAAGTCAAGTGTACGGTTTTATGGAGCGCTCAGGTGGTATAGTCAATGTGTATTCAGAAGAGGGCTCAGGTAGTGAATTTAGCTTTTATTTCCCACGTTATCATGGTATTAACGAGAGAGACTCCCAGCAAGATTTAATGGGTATAGATGGGGCACAAGGGGATGGGGAAACCATACTGATTGTGGATGACGAGCCTTCCTTAAGAGAGTTAGCGGCTGAGATATTAAGCCTTGCAGGTTACCGTATTTTGATGGCGAGTGATGGCGGTGAGGCGCTGGATGTGTTGGCTAGCCAGCATGTCGATCTTGTTTTAAGTGACGTGATTATGCCGCAAATGGACGGTTATCAATTAGCGAATCATATTGAGAGTCAATACCCAAAGGTTAAAATTCAGTTAGTGAGTGGTTATAGCGATAATAGGCATCTTGACGTAGTTAATGATCAGTTATATAAGACACTATTGCACAAACCGTATTCTAGCTTAGAATTAACAGGTCAAATTAAAAAACTACTGGATGAATTAGACAATGGATAAGCGTTGGGGGAAAGACTCGTGGCACTGGAATCCCTCTTTAAGTGTGGGTATTAGTGCTATAGATGAAGACCATAAAAGACTGTTTCAACTATTTAATGAGGCACGCTTAGCCGCTGAGGTTGAGGAGAATAACAGTCCTTTACTGCAGGGTATGGCACAAGAATTAGTGCTTTATGCCGAATCACATTTTAAGCGAGAAGGAGCTATTATGATGGCTTCTGGCTACCCATCTTGTGAGCAGCACCAAGATGCGCATCATGGGTTTATGGATAATATACAGTCAATGCTTAATAAAGCGATTAAGGATGACGGCTCTATTGCTGAGTTTGTTTACTTATTAAAAGAACTTTTTTTAGTGCATATCAAAGAAAGTGATCAAAATATGGGGCAATATGTTCAAGGTTTTGAAAAAGATATTGAGGATGTGGTTTTAAAACTGGAGCCGTTGGCTTTACCTAAAGGTATTAATATTTACATTGTTGACGATGAAGAGCTGCAAGTTGAGCTAATGACCGAGTTGCTTGATGTGGCAGGGTTTACCGCATCAGGCTTTACTTCTGGGCTGGTTTTTATCAAGCAGCCTATTTCAAGTTTTGATATTATTTTGCTGGATTTAAATATGCCTGAAATAGATGGCATAGAGGTGATGCGAATACTTTATAACCGTGGTTGCACACCAGCATTTATTTTAATTAGTGGCTTTGATGAGCGTGTATTGCACTCGGCAAAGCAGTTTGCTGAGGCAAAAAAGATAGAAGTGCTTGGCGCTTATACAAAACCTATTAACACTGGGCACTTTATTCGCGAAATAGCTGAAATACACGCACGAAAGAAATTGGCCTTTGATAAGCGACAATATAGTCAAAAGGGCTTAAAAGCGGATGCGAATTTATCATTGCTTGAGCTTAGAGTCGCACTAAATGAGCACCAATTTGTTTTGTTTTATCAGCCGCAGGTTGACATACAAAGTGGTGAGGTAAAAGGTTTTGAAGCGTTGGTGAGGTTGGAGCATCCTATTAAAGGGCTAGTGTTCCCTGATCAATTTATTAGCCTTGCAGAAGCCAGTGAGTTAATGCCTGAGTTAACACATGAAATTTTTAGTTTAGTGGTTGAAGACTATAAAAAGTTTCAGCAGCGAGGCATTCAGCAGAAAATATCGATTAATGTTTCAGCGCAAGATTTAGACTTGGAAATGCCTGAGCGTATAGCGAGCCTTCTAGTTGAGAGTAATATCCCCGCTGAAGCGCTAATGATTGAGTTGACCGAGTCAGCGTTACGAACATCCATATCGGACTCACTCGATATTCTAAATCGCTTAAGAATGAAAGGTTTCTCATTATCTATTGATGACTTTGGCACAGGCTACTCCTCTTTAGTACAGCTTTATCAAGCACCGTTTACTGAGTTAAAAATAGACCTACGATTTGTGATGAGAATGCTAAAAGACAAAGAAGCGTATGCGATTGTCAAAATTTGTATTTTACTGGCAAAGGAACTTAAGTTGGTAACGGTTGCTGAAGGTGTAGAAACACAAGAGATATTAGATGAGTTAGCCGTTTTAGGTTGCGACATTGCACAGGGTTATCATATTGCCAAGCCTTTACCGTTAGATGAGTGTTGTGAATGGTTTAAACAACACCAGCAGCAACTTGCCCCTTAAACCGTTTGCCCGGCACACCAGCCCGATGACCACGCCCATTGGAAGTTATACCCCCCTAACCATCCTGTTACATCCGTCACTTCGCCAATAAAATAAAGCCCAGCAATTTTGCTAGACTCCATGTTTTTTGACGAAAGCTCATCACAATCAACGCCGCCAAGAGTGACTTCCGCAGTACGGTAACCTTCAGTACTATTAGGCTTTACCTGCCACTGATGAATTTGCTGGGCAATGGCTTGTAATTTTTTCTGCGTCAGTGATTGTAGAGGGTTATCGCAAAGCGGCTCGCCAAGCAATGCCGTAATAAAGCGTTTGGGCAAGTGTTTAGCCAGTACGTTTTTCAATAGAGTATTAGCATTTTCAGCGCGAGCTTGGCTTAATAACTCACCTATTTCTAAATCGGGTAGTAAATTAATGTTAACGGATTCACCTGCTTGCCAATAAGAGGATATTTGTAAAATAGCAGGGCCGCTTAAACCACGATGCGTGAGTAAAATGTTTTCACGAAAGCTGGCGTGCTGGTTGCTAACAATGCAATCAATAGCGACTCCAGAGAGTTTAGCAATCCATGATTTATCATCGGTTTGTAAGGTGAATGGCACTAAACCAGCGCTGGTTGGCCACACATTATGCCCAAACTGTTTAGCTATTTGATAACCAAATGGGGTTGCACCCATTTTAGGGATCGATAGACCACCGCTGGCAATGACTAATGATTCGGCTTGATAATGCCCACATGATGTTTGTAGTTTAAATGCAGCTGCACTTGTTTTTTCAACGACTGAAATATCACAATTAAGTTGAATTTGTACACCTGCATGAGCGCATTCAGAGAGCAGCATGGTCAATATGTCTTTAGCGCTATCGTCACAAAATAATTGCCCATGATCACGTTCATGGAAAGGAATTTTGTAATCGCTAACCAAGCCAATAAAATCCCATTGGGTATAACGGCTGAGTGCCGATTTACAAAAGTGTGGGTTATGTGAAATATAATTTTCTGCGCTAACCTCATAGTTGGTGAAATTGCAGCGTCCACCGCCCGACATAAGGATTTTCTTCCCTGCCTTATTAGCATGGTCAAGTATTTGAACACGACGCCCACGCTTTGCAGCCTCAATGGCACACATTAAACCAGAGGCGCTAGCACCTATAATGAGAACATCGCTTGATTGTATCGGCATAAATAAGGGAATGGTCGTTAAGAAGTGGTGATTGAGAAAGTGCTGATTTTAGCGAATATACATGAGTTTTGGTACGGTTTCCCTATCTTATCTTGTCGGTAATATTAATATCCTGAAGATTTTGCCTTGAATTATGGTGAGCTTGCCCCTATGTATTAATGTTGAAGTCATTATTAAAATAAGCCAGTAGGACAAAGAATGTCGGAAACAAGTTTGAGTGAGCCACAACAGGCTCTACAGCAATTAAAAGCTATTATTAGCCAGCAGATTATTGGGCAAGATAGTTTGGTTGAGCGAATGTTAATTGCGCTATTAGCCGATGGTCATATTTTGGTTGAAGGTGCGCCGGGGCTTGCAAAAACTCGCGCCATTAATGTATTAAGCCAAGGTATTGAGGCTGATTTCCACCGTGTACAATTTACCCCAGATTTACTGCCCTCGGATTTAACCGGTACCGATATTTACCGACCACAACAAGGCACGTTTGAGTTTCAACAAGGGCCTTTATTTCATAACTTAGTACTGGCAGATGAAATTAATCGTGCACCAGCAAAGGTTCAAGCGGCTTTATTAGAAGCCATGGCAGAACGGCAAATTACCGTTGGCTCAGCCACGTACCCCTTGCCTAATTTATTTATGGTGATGGCAACGCAAAACCCGCTTGAGCAAGAAGGTACTTATGCCTTACCTGAGGCGCAATTAGACCGTTTCTTATTGCATATAAAAATTGATTACCCGAATGCGGAGCATGAAAAACAAATTTTACATCTAGCGCGTGCTGAGGCGAAAGGCGAAGGTGTAGAAAAACAGGCTTTGCAGCAGATTAGTCAGCAGCGTTTATTTGAAGCACGGCAAGAAGTATTAGCGGTGTATATGAGTGATGATTTAGAAGATTACTTATTGCAGTTGATTTTGGCAACACGTCAGCCAGCCGCTTACGGCGATGATTTAGGTGGCTGGTTACAATACGGGGCTAGCCCACGCGCCAGTATTGCACTTGATCGTTGTGCACGGGCTAAAGCTTGGTTGCAAGGGCGTGACTTTGTGACCCCAGAAGATATACAAGATATTGCTTACGATGTATTACGCCACCGTTTGATTTTAACGTATGAGGCGGAGGCTGAAGGCATTACCACAGATCGCTTTATTAAAGAATTGATTGCTAGAGTTGCCGTGCCATAAATGGACGTTCTGGATGAACAAAACCCGCGGGTTGCGATCAATTTAAAGGCGCTGCTTGATCTGGCGAAAAAAGCACCGTTGGTGAATTTTTCGCACCAACGCATTAAAGCGGGGCAAAGTGGTGGTTACGTATCAGCTTTTAAAGGGCGCGGTATGGAGTTTGATGAAACGCGTGTTTATCAAGCAGGGGATGATATTCGCAGCATTGATTGGCGAGTAACAGCACGGACCAATACCACGCACAGTAAGGTTTTTCGTGAAGAACGAGAACGGCCTGTCTTTATTTCTGTGGATGCTAGACCCGCGATGCGGTTTGCTACACGGGGTGTTTTTAAATCAGTACAAGCGGCTAAACTTGCGGCCTTACTTGCTTGGGCTGCGCAGTTAAACGGTGATCGTGTGGGTGGGCAGGTGTTTAATGAGCACGGTTGCCAAGAGTTAAAGCCAGCGTCGGGTAAGCGCGCCGTGTTACATTTTTTTAATGCCTTAGTGAAGCCAAAACCCAGTACGCAGATTGATGATATTCCTTTAGAGCGGGTGTTATTACGTTTAATTCAACATGCAAGACCGGGTAGCTTGCTTTATATCATTAGCGATTTTCGTGGGTTGAATGAGCAGCATGAAGCGTATCTATCAAAATTAGCGCGGCATTGCGACATCGTATTGATTCATGTGTACGACCCTTTGGAAAGTCATTTGCCAGAGAAAGGGCGTTATCGCTTCAGCAATGGCACACAAGAAGTGACGGTAGATAGTGGTGATAAACAGCGTGTGCTGGCTTATCATCAGCAGTTTCAACAACGTCAAGCCTATTTAATGGAACTGTGTAAAAAATGGCGGATGAATTTATTGCAATGCTCAACGCGTGAGCAAGCGATAGAGGTTTTAAGCTGATGCCACAACAACTCGATTTACGTGATATTCATTTACCTGATGCGGTGGGTATTTGGCCGCCTGCTATTGGCTGGTGGATTCTCTTGGCACTGAGCTTATTAGCCATATGGGCGGCTTGGCTATTGATTAAAAAATGGCGACAAGATACTGCAATTAAAGGTGCAAAAATACTGTTAGCTGATATTAAGCAACAAGCCAAGGGCGATAAATTACAGACGATACGTGAACTATCGGTTTGTTTGCGCCGCTTAACAATAAGTAATGAGCAACGGGAGCAGGCAGCGAGTTTAAACGGGCAGCAATGGTTACAGTATTTAGATGGTTTTGTTGAAGGTAAACCCTTTAGTGACGGCGTTGGGCGCTGTTTGGCAGATGCGCCATATCAGCAAAAATTAACCATTGATGTTGATATTGATGAACTCATTAGCTTATGTGAACGCTGTATAGCAGGGCAAAAAAGATGATTCAGTTAGTCTTACCTTGGGTGTTATTGGTGTTGCCCTTACCGTTGCTTATTCGTTATTTATTGCCTGCTCAAACCGTGGTGGATCAGGCTGCATTAAAAGTGTCATTTTTAGATGATTTCTCCCAATTTGATAGCCATCAGGTGTCACAGCAAAAGAAATGGCCACTCATTTTGGCGAGTA
>JQIA01001175.1_pt1 | contig 14077 bp, 12 predicted proteins | sample 811431 | NCBI WGS metagenome assembly JQIA01 (sample SAMN02998118, study PRJNA258478) | marine sediment metagenome | biome: marine; feature: seafloor; material: sediment; isolation source: oil-polluted sediment collected from 3 locations (0.5 km, 0.7 km and 0.9 km)... | place: USA: Gulf of Mexico ... | reverse complement strand
CCCTGGATTTTTATCGAGATCGCTTTGGCATGCTTGAGAGTATGCGCGACACCGAACGCGCCTACCTGCGCTGCTGGCACGAAACGTTTCAATACAATCTAGTACTCGAACAGACCCCTGAAAACCAGCTCATTGAAATCGGCTTTCAGGTCCGTGACCAGGAAGACCTTGACCAACTCACTCAACGCATTGAAGCTGCCGGTATTAGCGTAGCAACCAGCCCCGCCAATGAGCCTTTAAAAGGTCTTGGCGCTTCAATTAGCTTCACCATCCCCGGCGGCCAGCGATTAAGACTGTTTGCCGAAATGGATCAAAGCGGATACGTAACCGGTTTTGAATCACCTGACTGGGTAACACCCAGAGAACTCCGGGGCACCGCGGCACCGATGTTCCTCAATCATGTTGGCCTAACCAGTGCTGATCCAGCAGCCACTGTTAAATTCCTCACCGAAGTGCTGGAATTTACTGTTTCTGAAAAAATTGTTAGCGAAGACAATCAGCTAGTATCGGCCCTGGTGTTTCGGATGTGTCGCGACGTCGGTGGTCAGGAGCTGGCTATCTTTGCCGGTGAGGACAACCACTTGCATCACATCGCCTTCACCAAGGAAGACCCTAACGACATTCTGGTTATTGGTCAGTATTTGCGTAATGACGGCATCAATATAGACGCCTTTGGCCCCACCAAGCAGTCCTACGGCAATACTTTCTCGATACATTTCTTCGACTGTTTCGGCATCCGCTTAGAGCTTTGCTGCGGCGGTCGTACCGTCGATGCTCACCCAGAATTTGATCCGGTCACCTGGACAGAATCTGAACTTGGCAAAGCCCTTTCCTATCATGATGCGAACGTTAACCCCGGGTTTCTAGATCATTCGTTATAACCCGGGCGCCTGTTCTGCCTAAAAAATCTGGCTAAAAAACTTCGTTCATCACCGCGCCAGGTAGCCCCTGTAGCGGTCCTAACGGATTTTTGCTGTGTTTTAACTCACTGATATTGGGCGTTCCACCCCAGATTTTATAGGCAACCAGGCCATCATTAATCAATAACAGGGCATCGAACTGCCAACCAGTAGAAAGGGTTTTTCGCCTGAAATTTAATAGATCGAGCATCACGTTCCCTTCGCGGGTTTTATCTATCTTGCGAATTTTAACCAGGTAACCCTCACACGCTGTTTTTGCCTGTAAACATTGGCTAACAGCCAGATCCAATTGATCAAAACCAATCGCCGGATTTGGCATAAATCGACCGGTCAATTCCAGGTAATTTAAAATCCTGACGTTTGGGGAACTGGTCAGGCCAAAACCTATCCTCTCTAATTCATCTACCGTGGTCTGATTTGGCCTGATTTGATCGAAGGAGAGTTTGGCTTCATTAAAGCTATCCCATTGAGAAATCACGGTAGACTGAGAACTCGGTAGAGGGTTGCCACTACAACCAGACAACAGCATCGACAACAACAGGACCCTGAATTTAGGTACGCCAAATCCAGCGGAACTTCCGGCCATATTAATATTTGATTGACCTTCAGTAGATACGCCATGAACAAATCTGCATAGGTACCTCAAAATACAATCGATCCTGGCCACGACTCCCCCCAACACCCACCTAAAATATTTTTCGTCAACCATTAACTTACATGCTTTTACCGACTAAAGCTCCTTGCCGGGCCATTACTAAATGGCTGATCGACCCAAATCGAACCAGACAACTCTGTAAGCGAATGCTTACCATTATCCACGGCTAGCCCAGACTAATCATCATTTCATACTTTCAATTGTTCTGCTTTAGGCTGAATCAAACAGCCGCTGAACCAACCCTGAGAAAAATTAGATGACCACAGTGATACAGGGCGCCGGCGCCCTCGGCTCTATATTAGCCGCCCTACTAGTAAAATCCGGGGAACAGGTCGTTTTACTGGCCCGGGGCAATCGAGCGGAGCAGCTACACCAATATGGCATAACACTCACCGGACTGGTCGAGGCAACCGTCAATGTTCCGATTGAAACCGATCCCTCTGCACTGCCTCCGGCTGACCTGTTTATTACCACAGTAAAAACCTACGACACCGAAGCAGCCCTGGCCCCACTCAAAGCGGCCAGCTTTAGTAGCGTGTTTTCTGTTCAGAACGGTGTGCTTAAAAACCAGCAGCTTAGTAACACTTTTGGCGAACCTGCTCTGCTTGGCTGCGCAGCCAACGTCAGCGGCGAAATACTGCCCGATGGCACGGTGTTATTTACCCAGAACAGGGGACTTTATATCGGTGAGCCTGGCAACCAACCCTCTGCACGGGCAACACGAATTGCTGAAATGTTTGAACACGCTGGCCTTTTGACCATTGCTAGCCCCCAAATCACTACAGTCGAATGGTCCAAATATATCCCCTGGAGCGCAGTGATGGCGCTCTCGGTCATCACCCGAATGCCGACCTGGCAGTTCTGCAGTGATCCACATAGTGCGCTCTACGCGGCGACCATGGTTAGAGAAGCCGCTAAGGTTGCCGACAGCCTTAAAATCAGTATTAATGACGATGGCCCGCTACCCGCGGCCTCAATTGCTGCGGCCACAGAACCAGCGGCTGTTCAGCTGGTACAAACAGTTGGTGAAGACTTTCATCAGCGGGCACCAGAACATCGGATGTCGACACTTCAGGATCTGCTGCATGGCAAACAGCTGGAGATCAAAGAAACCCTCGGACACCTGCTAAAACTGGGCTTACAGCAACAGGTCGACATGCCAGTATCAACAGCCGCTTACCAACTATTAAACTCGATTAATAACAATCAGTAGTTGCTGGCGAACAGCCAAAACAACCCTGCTCAACGCCATGGTTTGCTCTTCACAACCGCCCAGAACCGTTGACCACCAGTTTAATAACTCGCCGAAAGTGAGTTATCTCCGGGAGCGGGTCATTATAAAGCAGGAAACTAACCCTATAAGTGATCCTGACACCCCTAAAGTATTTACATAAAAACCTTTTACAAGTGCTTATTTTTTATGTATTTTTAGCTTACCTAGAATTAAGCTACTCCTCTGAACCGACGGACCGATTTTACGGCCAGGGCTGCTTGCGCAACCCTGGCGCTAAGTGATTTTGCGGCCATACCAGAGAACAAAGCCGAGATCACTTCCAGTGCTACTCCGGCTTCATTAAAAGTAGCCGACCTAAAACGCCCGGGAGGAGAGGCCCTTGCATGATCAAAGCCAGTTAATGGCGACTGCTAGTCACGTCTGTAAAACACTATTTTTCCTGTTAATAGCCCTTACTAGTGCCGCCCTGAATGCCGCTGAAGTTGAAGAAAACACCCGACTTAACGCAGCAACTATTGATAGCCTGCTGGACCAGACCCTGGACGGCAAATTATTAAGCACCCTGATCACCCCCAATCAGGAAATGATGATCCGCAAATATGGGTTTGAGATGCTCCTGATCCACGGCCAGGAGATCTACTACGACGAAAGTCTGAAGGACCTGACCGAGCAATATTCAGCACAAGTTTCTCTGACTCCAGAACGCCACCTGGCGGGCTACGTGGCCGGCATGCCCTTCGCCAATATCAGTGAACAGGACCCTGATGCGGCAATTAAAATTGCCTACAATTTTTTACGCGCACCCTGGATGGGGCAAAACGTTGATTACGACCCAATGTATTTTCTAATCATTGACGGCAAAAAGGGGTTACGCCGCCAACAAGGCTGGCGTTTTCAGCGTTACTTCCTCGCCGGTTTAAAACAGAGCCCTCACACTCGCGACAAAACTATCCTGCGTTATCAATCCCTGTTTGCAGAATATCCTCAGGATATTCGTGGTGTCGGGGTGTTAACCGTCAACTATCAGGACAACCGACTCCCCGATGTTTACGCTTACGTCAAACAGTTGCGTAGAGTTCGCCGCCTGTCCAGTGGTGCCTGGGCTGATCGGGTCGCGGGTAGTGATTTTTTGACCGACGAACTATTTGGTATGGACATACAGCCCAACTGGTATCCTGAATGGCGGCTGATCGGCAAACGCTGGATGTTAGCCACAGTGCATGGCGAATCGTTTGGACTGGAAGAATACGAAAAATCACCGGCGCTACGCTACCCCAACATCCATCTTGACAAAGCACCCTACTGGAATTTTGATGAGGTCTACGAACCTCGTGAAGTTTGGATAGTCGAGGCAACCATGCCCAAAAGGCACATCTATACCAGTCGCCGCTACTTCTTTGATACCCATCCCTATACGCCCATGCTGCCCTGGCAGGAGTCCTATAATAAAAAAGGTGAGCTGGTTAAAGTGATGGTCATTGGTTACCAGAGCGTTCCCTGGGAGGATGGCTCGACCGGCATAGGCGCAGGCATTATTGCCGCTATGGACATCGATAGAATGCATGCAACCGTGCTTTATAACGCACCACTAGATCAATACCGTATCAACAACCCTTACGCAGTCGCCGTCGATTACGCCCCGCAATCCCTGTCGAGACGATTCCGCTAGTCTCCTGACAGCAAACCTAACCATGAGCCTATCGCCGTGATCAGCAAAAAAAACCTCAAACTGATATTACTTGGGCTGTTCACCGCAGCCTTCTTCGCTGGTATGAATGCACTGTTCTACCAGTATGTAACCACTGCCTCTGAATCATTGGAAAACGATGCCGAGATCGTCAGCCTGGCTTCACGCCAAAGTGCGATGACTCAGCAGATTGCCCGTACCCTCTACCAGATGCAGCTGCAGCAAAGCCGGGACAGGAGTATCAACTCTCTGCTTGCCGAATTAAAAAGCGCCTACGAAGGTATAGAACAAACCTTAACGGGTCTTGCGCAGGGCGGTACAGTCACCGCCCTGGATGGCTCTAAGTTCTTCCTGCCCAAGGCACCCACAGCTGACACTGCTCGCCTGGTCAAACAGGCGCGCCGTATCTGGAACCCCTACGCGAAAGGAATTAAACAGCTACTGGAAGTCGGCTCAGAGGCCACTGAAAGAGATATCCAGAAAACCCTCAGAAGTGTCTCTCGAGGCACGAATCCGCTGACTGCTATCACCAATAAAATATCGGTTGAACTTGAAAGCTGGGCCCGCGAGAAAGCGACCCGCCAGCAATTTATTATCGTTGCTATCGCCGTTGTTATTGTTAACGTGCTGCTGATTCTCATTTTTCTGACTTACACAACCATACGCGGCGGTATCCAGCTGAGAAAAACAACCGCAGAGCTCTCTGCCGCGAAAGACCAAACCGACTCGATTCTTCATACGATCCGGGAGGGACTCATTCTTATCGACACGGATTTTCGGATTGGCCCGGTTCAGTCTGCGGAAACTAAAGCCCTGCTTCGAATGGATGATCTGGAAGGTAGACAGCTGTTATCGGTTCTCAAACCGCACATTCCTGAGGCCCTGTTTGGTACAGCCAACGAATACATCAAGCTGATGTTTAAAAAACGGGTCAAGGAGAGACTGATTGTTGAACTGAACCCACTCAACGAAGTTGAAGTCAATTTCGACAAACCCGGCGGCGGTTTTGAGACTTTCTATTACAGCTTTAGTTTTAACCGTATTGTCTCAAAAGGCGAAGTGTCACAAATTCTGGTGACCATGACCGACATCACCAAGCGCATCATGCTTTCCCATCAACTACAGAAGTTTGAAGCTGAAGCCAGCGAACAGGTCAACCTGGTGTTTAACATTATTCACGTGCCACCGGCCGAATTAGACCAGTTCATTAACCGGATGAAACGCTCCCTTGACCATGTCAATGAAGCACTCAAAAAAGATGAAGGCATCGGCAGTCACCAGGAAACCCTGGATGAACTTTTCCGTATCGCTCATGTCATCAAAGGTGATGCAGCCACCCTTGGGTTAGATCTGTTTGAGGCTAAATTCAACCAGTTTGAATCAGTAATCTCTGACCTTAAAAACACCCCCGGACTCAGCGGTAATGACTTCCTCCGGCTCACTGTCATGCTTGATGGACTATTTGACACAGTGACCTCAGTAAAATCACTAATCGGTCGACTCGCCGCTATTCAACAACAGTTCGGCAGTGAAGATAAAACCGTTGAATATGCCAGCACCTCCGATCAACCAGCACTTAATCCATTCCAGATAGCGGTCCAGAATATGGCTGAGCAGGTCAGCGCTCGTCAGAACAAACAGGTAGCCGTCGACTGGTCGGGCTTTACCACCGAATTGATACCATCGGGGCACAATGAGCAGATGCTTGGCGTCGTCATCCAGCTGGTACGAAACTCAATTAGCCACGGTATCGAGAAACCTGAGATACGCCACAAGCAAGGCAAACCTCCGCAAGCAACCATTCGTATTCAGAACTGGATCGATGATAAGCGCAACATGATGCTCGCGGTTCAGGATGACGGCCAGGGACTTCAGCTGGATAAAATCCGTGCCCGTGCAATCGCTAGTGGCAAATGGCCCGAACAGGAAATTCGCCAGTGGGATGCGCAAAAAATGATCTCAGTGATTTTTCAACCTGGGTTTAGCACCGTAATGGAAGCCGACCAGGACGCCGGCCGCGGTGTTGGCATGGACGTTGTGAAAACCAACGTAGCTCGAATGAACGGCCGAGTTAAAGTTTCTACCTCGAAAGGGAAATACTGCGAATTTCGCATCGTGACACCGACCTCTAGCGCCGCATGATCTTTAAGGCAACCGCAACAATGAATCGCAAACTAATGATTGTTGATGACTCCAACGTGGTCCGGCGCTCAATCGAGCGCGCTGTTAACCTGGATAACCTCGACATTGTTGGGGTCGCTGGCAACGGTATCAAAGCAATTGAACTCTTTAAGAAAACCGCGCCCGACCTGGTCACAATGGATATCACCATGCCTGAAATGGATGGGGTGCAATGTGTAGAAGAATTAATCGAACTCAACCCAGATGTGCATATTCTGGTGGTCTCAGCACTTGCTGACAAAGCCACCGCCATCGAAGCCCTCTCCAAAGGTGCTCAGGGCTACCTGAGTAAACCTTTCAACCCCAAAGAACTTAACGAAGCATTTCTGGAGCTATTAGAAGATGACTAGTCTGACCCTCGAGCAGACCGAAGAACACGACCTACAGGCTTTCATCGATGGCACTGCACACTATTTTGACCACATCACCGGTCAGGAGGCGGTAGTTGGTGCCCCCTATCTGCGCACCACCGAAAATCCCTCGCTGGAATACACCGGGATGATTGGTGTCTCCGGCAGCCGAAAGGGGTTCGTCTACTTCACCAGTTCCCGGGAAATGTTGGAAAACATTCTCGACGCGATGGGCGAAACCGACTTCTGCGACGATAACATTGCTGATATTACTGGTGAAATAGCCAATACAATCTCGGGCAATGTCCGCCGTAGTTATGGTAAAAACTTTATGATTTCTGTACCTGTCGTCTTGACCGGAGGTAATCATCAGGTGACTTTTCCTCGCGGTAATGCGACCTACATCATCCCCGTATCATGGAAGCAGTTTGAACCCCGCTTAATGATCTGCCTTCAATAGTCCAGCCACCATCAAAACGAACCACAACACCCCAGAATTCAACCATCTTAAATGACGCCTTCAACCAATCAATCTCCCCTGTTATTGACCTTGAGCGAAGCCCTTAAACAGGCGGTTACTCGGCCGGTTCGCATTCAATTAAACCGGTTAAATTTTCTAATACTGATTCCCCCCGGCCAGATGGTCTACGCCAATACTAGCCCATTGAATCTGATCAGCGCGCTTGAGAAATTACCCACACAAGGGTCTGTCAGGTACTGGGCGCTTACCGAGAGAGAGAAAGCCCTGGCTCTTGACGAAACTGACGGCGGCTACGAAATCCACATCGATGCGCTCAAATGGAAAGCGACAGAAGTTATGTCCGCCGGGCAAACCCCGCCAGGCATCAACCAGCATTCAGACCGGATTTATATTCGAAACTGGCCGAATTTTAGCCGCCTGCCCTATAACGATGATGAATTGCGAATCGCCGCCCTCTGGCTGACCCATCCAATGTCATTAATTGCTACTGCCACCTCACTGCAAATAACCCTTGAGAAGGTGAACACCTTTTATGCGGCAGCAGATGCTGCCAATTTAATCGGCGTGCTGTTCCGGGAAACTGAAACCGGCGAACAACCGATTGTCCACAGACCTGCACCAGGTAAAGATGCCGGCGGTTTTATCAACAAAGTCAAATCTCTGTTTGGACAGGGCCCGCGAGTTGCCCAACGTTGAACAGTCCAAAAATCAAACGGCGTAGCCTGCCGCAAAACACCACCATCTACGATTACCGCATTGAAGATCTACTTGGTACCGGCAGTTTTGGCATCACCTATAAGGCCCGAGATTACGTACTCGATATGCCGGTTGCCATTAAGGAGTATTTCCCAGCCGATATATCATCTCGCAGTGATGCGGGCCAGGTAAGCTGTGAAATTCCAGCCCACCAGGAGGCTTTCGAAGACGGTAAAAACCGATTTATCCTGGAGGCGCGAATAGCAGCAAAATTCAACCACGCCAATATCGTTAACGTACTACGTTACTTCTACGCCAACGGTACTGCCTATATCGTCATGCGTTATGAGCCTGGCCAGGATCTGGCTTCGTTGATGAAGCGTGATGACTTTTATCCCCTGTCAGAATCTGCGCTTCTACAGATCATTAAACCGGTCCTGTTTGGACTTAGCGAGCTTCACAAAGCAGACTGTGTCCACCGTGATATCAAGCCATCAAACATCTACATCCGTGAGACCGGCGAACCGATGCTGCTCGACTTCGGTGGTGCCCAGGCGCAGGACATCGAATCTCTGTCCGAAATCCAGGTAGTCACTCCCCATTACGCACCCATAGAACAATACATGGCCAATAGCGCTACTATTGGTCCCGCTTCCGATATTTACGCGTTGGGAGCTACCATTTATCGCTGCATCACCACTAAGCCACCACGACGATCAATTCTTCGCCAGGGATCCATTGATAACGACGGCCGAGACACCTATGTGCCGTTGACATCATTAATGCCGGAAGGATATTCCGATGAGTTACTTCACCTGGTCGACCATATGCTCGGCCAACAACCCCGTAGCCGGCCCCAGTCAATCGGTGAGATTCTCGCTAAAATAGAAGTCATTGAAGAATCAAATCGCCCCAACCGGGTTTCTTCAAGACCCGTAATTCATGAGGAATTACTGGTCGTCGGCATTGATGACCCCACCGACTCAGATTTTTTTACCTCCCTTGCGTCCATTACCGATCACCAAGACTCAACGGAGCAATCTGTTCAACCCAAGGTCTACCCACAATCATCCACTAAGACGCGGTCAGGCTCTACCCGTTTGGGTAGCACAAAGAACCATCAAGACCATGACCTTGCCTCACTATCTGCCCCTGTAACGTTAAGGTATAAGGGCTCGAGAAACTCAGGATGGCAGGCCACTATTGTTGCCAAATCATTACCTGACTGTCGTCAGTTGCACCAGAGCCAGATGAGCAGTGGCTCAATCATCTGGCTAATTGACGTTAGCCGCCCAGATTTACGCCTGAAGGTACTTAGTTGCATCGATAACTTTAGCCGTCAAAGAGGCGCTGAGGTGAACATGATAATTGGGCTAATAAACAGCGCGAAAAAGCCAGGTTGGTCACTGCCGGCACTACACCAGACACTAATACCCTTCAACACCAACAAAGGTTTTAGTAACCGGCCGGTATTAATGGAGCTAGACCCAAAAGAACCAGGCGATATTGACACCTTCATTCGTTCCATACTCGCATTACGCGAGGTAAAGCTGCATTTTGGTTGATTGATTTTGCCGCTCAGTCGACCCTTTTAATCCAGAAAACCTCAATAACAGGGTCACAAAAATTTCGCTCGTAGCAGCGCCATCAACATCCCCAACATCATGGAAACCCCTAATCTTGACCACTAATCAACTCACAGACGTCACCTGGGGATTTGCCAACCGAGGCGGTCATCACGACTGGCCGTTCGTGATGGCTCAAACCAAAGGTTTTTTTGTCGATGAAGGCATCAACCTCACCACCCGGACTATTCCCGGTGGCGACGCACTGGCTGCGGCCATGGGGCGGGGCGAAATTCAAATAGGCCGTATGGGTACCCCACCTTTTCTACAGGCAATCGACAACGGCTCTTTTGCCGGCGGGAAAATGGTCGCCAGCCATGTCATGCACAACCTGGACCATTTTTTTCTGGTCGTCCGACCGGATATTCAGTCAGTCGCGGACCTAAAAGGCGAACGTATCGGCGTACTCTCGAATGGTAGCTGCGATGGACATCTAATGAAAATGGTGCTGCGCCGAGCCGGTCTGGACCCGGAGCGAGATGTTACTTTCGTAGAATTACGAGAAAATTACGAATCCCTGGATGGCATGGCCCGCAATGAATACGCAGCCAAGCTCACCACCGAACCGATGCTAGCTGCTGGCGAACTTGCCGGCGTTCTGCGCCTGGTAGAACCAGTCAGCGTCGCCGAACCCCACTTTCAATGGGGACTGCTGGTCGCAAGAGAACAATTTATCGACCAGCAACTCAATTTACTACAAAGACTACTGCGGGCCCACGCCCGCGGCGCTCGTTACTGCCAACAAAATCCAGTTGAGACTCGCGCCATGGTCAAACAGGAGATGCCTGACTACTCTGACGAAATCATCGATCTGGCATTGACACGCACTTTACCGATCTGGAACGTCACTGGAGCACTGGACCTACCTGGAATAGAAGTCGCCATCGATATGATGGTCGACATCGGTAGTCTTCAGCGCCGACCAACCCTTGACGAAATTGTCGACCTGCGCGGATTAGGCTAACAAGCCACCTGCTAACGCCCCCTACCCTCAGCAGGGGTTGCTAATCAACATTTCTAATACTCTCTATCACCAATCATACTCAGGCCCTACTCGGCCATCTGGCTTATAAAAACCACGACATTACCTCAAGAGGAGCACCATCAAAATGATCATGCATATGGTATTTATTAAACTCAAATCCGACGTATCTGCTGCCCAGGTCGACGACCTGTTCGGACAGTTCAAGGCAATGGTTCCCGTACTAGACGGTCTAGAATCGTTCGATGGCGGTCCCTACTCCAGCCCTGAAGGTATTAACAGGGGTTTCACCCATGGCTTCAGCATGGTTTTTAAAGACGCGGCCTGTCGTGATGCCTACCTGCCCTCACCTGAACATCAAGATGTTGCGGTTGGACTGATTGACATGCTTGATGGCAGTTTCGAAGACACCGTGGTGGCGTTTGATTACGAGTTTTAATAACCCCCTCAAAACCCGTTCAGGCTTCCATTCGGGAGCTACTGAGCAGTGACTAAAAAGGCGCGACTCCATAAAGGAGTGGCGCCTTTTTTAATCGCCATAATCAATGGTTTAACCGGAGAACAACAGTAGACAAAATAAATTAGGTTTTACTTTATTAGGCAATTGGAATATAAAGAATTTTGTCACCCAACCAGACTCGTTAAAGACACGCACCACTCAACCGATAGCAATCCGGCGGCCGATCAGCGCTCCCACAGTTCACTACAACGACCCGATCAACTCGCGTCCAGGGTCACCATCAGGAGAGTCAATGACGACTATTCCCAAATCCAGCTACCGATTTGTAGGGGTCTATTTTTATATCGGACTAGCGTTGGGACTGATCTATTGGGTTTTCGACGCAGCGATAATGGCTTTCATTTTCAATGAAGGCACCCTGGTCCAGCAGGTTCTGGCGCCCGACGCCGACGAAATCTATATGCGCGCCTTTACCTGGCTGATATTTACCCTGTCTGGCGCGGTTATTAACCACCTGTTCGAAACCCGCACAGCAATAAAACAAGAGAGCCAGGATATGTTGCGCATCCTGGAAAACGCCCATAATGAATTTTATCTCTTCGACGCCGAAACGACGAAATTCTTAATCGTTAACGATCGTAGTTGTAAAAGTAGCGGATATTCACTGGCTGAGTTTACACAACTGACTCCCCTGGATCTCGCCCCCTACGAAACTCCGCAGAGCTTCGCCAAAATCATAGAGCCGCTCATCGACGCCAGTCAGCAGACCGTCGTATTCGAAACTCATCATCGACGTAAGGATGGCACTGTTTTTCCAGTTGGCATTCACCTGCAACAAGCGACCTATTTAAACCGGCCGGTCTATGTAAGCTTCGTCCTGGATATCAGCCAACGGGTTTTCGATGCGCAAGAAAAACAGCTGCTGCAGTCTCAGGTATTACGTTCTCAAAAACTCGATAGCCTGGCTAACCTTGCCGGCGGCATGGTCCACGATTTCAACAACCTGTTAACAGGGGCGATCGGCAACGCTGAACTGGCGCTGCAGAAACTTGACTCTAAATCTGTGGAACACACTTATGTCAATTCGGTTTTAGCTGCCTCTCTACAGGGTGCAGAGATCTGTAAACAACTCCTGGCATATACAGGTAAAGGCCAGTTTATGGTCCGCCCAATAAACCTGTCGGCAGCAATTAAAGCGTTACTTCCGCTGGTCCGATCATCAATCCCAAAACAGATAACCCTGGAGACCAAACTTCAAGCCGATCTACCTGTGATTAGCGCTGATAATCAACAGTTAAGTCAGGTGATCATGAACCTCTGTGTGAATGGTTCTGAGGCGATTGGCGACCGGGAAGGTAGCATTACTATCAGTACCAGCGTAGTTGATTGCGATTCCACTTTTCTGGAGTCGCCCTATCTGGACAACCCCTTACCTGAAGGCCGTTACATTTGTCTTAATATTGAGGACTCAGGTTGCGGTATTGCTGAAGAGGCCCTACTGCAAATTTTCGACCCCTTCTACAGTACAAAATTTACTGGTCGAGGCATGGGGCTTGCCGCACTTCTGGGCATCGTTCGGGGCCATCATGGCATGATCAAGGTTGATAGCGCACCCGACAAGGGGAGTAGTTTTAGAGTATTGCTCCCGGTGACCGATCAGCCGATTCAAAACTCAGCTCAACCCAGCAACAACACCGAATGGACTGGCGCAGGCACAGCTCTGCTGGTAGATGACGAACCGGTGGTTCGACAGATCGCCGAGGTCATTCTCGAATCATCTGGCTTTACCGTCCTAACCGCCGTCGACGGCCGGCAGGGTGTCGAAATGTTTCGCGATCATTGCGACGAGATATCCGTGGTGATTCTCGACGTGATGATGCCGGTGATGGGGGGAGAACAGGCCCATGATGAAATTCGGGCTATTAATGACAATATCCCCATTATCTTTATCAGCGGCTATAACGATTCAAAAACCGCTAACCTTTTCGCGGGCCGCGAATCAGCTGGGTTTATTCAAAAACCATTTGGACTCGATAATTTCATCGACACTTTGCGCGAACATCTTGCGAGCCAATCCTCTGGATAATCATGGCCAGTTACCGATCGGTAATCAACGGCTTTTTAGGACAACCAGAATGTAAAAAGTCACCAGGCCTCAATCAAACCACTTCTAGCCCATCGTTGTCCAGGTGCTTGATTTCACCACCTTAACTTTTATCGCATATCTTGGAAACTGTCGGTCGTGTAATTTGGTTAAATACAACACCTCAGCAATTGCCGGTGCCGAAAAACCCGCCCTGGAACGATCGCTTTCAACAATCATCAACTGCTTCAAATAACCTGGGCACATCAAAGTGCCCCAGTGCTCTACGATTTTTTTCCAGACATGGGGATAGAAAGTGGATAGCTCAGACTGGATTGGCGGTAGCTCGATAGTACGCTGGTCATCCATAATCTTTACATCTCGTTATAGTTCAGGTCAGTCAGCGCCGCTGAGTACCAGCCGACGTTTTCCGACAGTGGCAGCGGCACTGGCTATTGGTTAGGAGGCGAATTCTCTCACAATACTTCAGCCTGTTTCACCTTCTACAGCTTCGATGTTTCAGTGCAAGTCTGAATCTATTGGCCGGACTGCTATAGAGTCCAGCTCTCACCCCAGCACATATTCTAGCCACCCATCGGCTGGCTGAACCTTTTTAGTCGACACATTCAATGAAGTTATTCGGATCACAACACTTTGTGCCTAATTAAGAATGATTTGCATTAAGATTTAATTGGAGCTATATTAGCTAGTCTCCTCGTCTCT
>JQIA01001174.1_pt1 | contig 14085 bp, 9 predicted proteins | sample 811431 | NCBI WGS metagenome assembly JQIA01 (sample SAMN02998118, study PRJNA258478) | marine sediment metagenome | biome: marine; feature: seafloor; material: sediment; isolation source: oil-polluted sediment collected from 3 locations (0.5 km, 0.7 km and 0.9 km)... | place: USA: Gulf of Mexico ... | reverse complement strand
CCTGTGCGTTTAGTCGTAGTACCTCGTTCTAACCGCGTTGATATTGAACAATTAATGCAGCATTTATTTGCGAGTACCGATTTAGAAAAAAGCTATCGCGTTAACATCAACATGATCGGGCTAGATAATCGCCCAGCGGTGAAAAACCTGCGTGAAATCTTAACCGAGTGGCTTGAGTATCGCCGTGAAACGGTGCGTCGCCGTTTGCAGTACCGTTTAGATAAAGTACTCGCGCGTTTGCATATTTTAGATGGTTTACTCGTTGCTTATTTAAGCATTGATGAAGTCATTGATATTATTCGTGGTTATGATGATCCCAAAGCCGAACTGATGTCGCGTTTTAGTTTATCCGAAACTCAAGCACACGCTATTTTAGAAATTAAGCTAAGACAGCTCGCCAAATTAGAAGAAATTAAAATACGCGCAGAGCAAGATGAACTGCGTGAAGAACAAGCGTATTTAGATAAAATTCTTAATTCAAAAGCACGCATGAGTACGCTGATGAAAAAAGAAATTCTTAGTGCAGCCAAAGAATATGGTGATGATCGCCGTTCAAAATTAGTGGAACGAACGGAATCAAAAGCGTTAACAGAAAAAGATCTTGTACCAAGCGAGCCGGTAACGGTGGTTGTGTCAGATAAAGGTTGGGCGCGTTGTGCTAAAGGTCATGATATTGATGCGGGCAGTTTGCATTATAAATCGGGAGATGGTTATTTATGCTCAGCGAAGGGGCGCAGTAATCGTCCTGTTGTTTTTATTGATTCTGCTGGACGAGCATTTACTACAGATGCGCATACCTTACCAACAGCCCGTAGCCAAGGAGAGCCGTTAACGGGTCGTTTTAACTTAACAACAGGCGAAACGTTTAAATATTGTATTATGGCTAATGACGATGCAAAGTATTTATTAGTCAGCGATGCGGGTTATGGTTTTGTGAGTAGTTTTAGTGACATGATCAGCCGTAATAAGAATGGCAAAGCGATGATCTCTTTGCCACCCGCAGCAACCGTGTTGATGCCGCAACCCATTGAAAATATAGAGAATGATTGTTGCTTAACCATAACCACCGAAGGGCGCATGCTAGTGTTTCCTGTAAAAAGTTTACCTGTGTTAAGTAAAGGTAAAGGCAATAAAATTATTAATATTCCATCGGCGCGTACCAAAACGCGTGAAGAATATGTAACCTTGCTTGCTATTGTGCCTGAAGGTGCAGCGGTTACCTTGCATGCAGGACGTCGTAAACTTACGCTTAAAGCGAGTGATATTGAGCATTATCGTGGTGAACGTGGTCGCAGAGGGAATAAATTACCACGCGGTTTACAGCGCGTTGATCAAATTGAGGTTGAATTAACTAAAACTACGGTTGATGTGATTGAGGAATCGACATAATAACATAGGGGCTTTGCCCCCATGCTTACTTAGTTATTTTTAGTTGAAGTTGAATTTTTATTCTTGTTCTAACGTAACAGGAAACGTTATGTCGAACTGCGTTCCAGTTTCTGAACTACTTTGAAAATCGATATGCCCATTTAAGCCTTGTGTTACTAAATTGTACACAAGATGTAACCCTAGCCCGCTGCCACCAATACCTCTTTTAGTCGTTATAAAAGGCTCAAATACTTTATTTTTAATACTTTTATCTATACCCACACCATCATCTTGATAGTTGATATTTAATTGATGACTAAAATAGATTATATTGATTTCAATAATGCCTTGTGATCGTTTTTCAAAGGCGTGAATAATTGAATTGATAATTAAGTTGATAAGTATTTGGTTTATTGAACCAGGCTTACTTTCTACAATTAATGTTTCTGAGCAATCGACAATAACGGTAATGTTTTTAGCGGTAATTTTAGCTTGTAAGGTAAGTAGCACTTCGTCTATAAGTTCTTTAACGTTAAATTGACAGGTTTCTGCACTTGACTGATCTACCGCGACTTTTTTAAAGCTAGTAATTAACTTCGCCGCCCGATCAAGGTTTCGATAAATAATATTAATATTTTCTTCACCTTGAACTAAAAACCTTTTAAGTTGGCTTGATTTCAAGGTTTTATCTTCAAAGGCCTGTTTTATTTCATTTAACCGATCTAGCATTAAGGTTGAAGCTGTTACACCTAACCCTATTGGTGTATTCACCTCATGCGCTATGCCCGCAACCATATCGCCTAGTGAAGCCATTTTTTCATTTTCTACTAACCTTCCTTGGAATTGATGCAGCTTGTCTAATGTTTCTAAGAGTTCTTGATTTGATTCTTTTAAAGCCGTAGAACGCGCGTTAACTTTTTCTGATAATTTATCATTTTGTTGTATGGCAAGCTGATGAGCATCTTCTTGTTTGATGATAAAGCGCTGAATATTATTGAGCAATACATTAATGTATCGGGCAAGAATATCTAACTCAACAATAGGTAAATTGGCTATTCTGGCGTTGTAATTATTGCTTTGAGACATGATTTTAATTGACTCAACCATGGTTGTTATTGGTCGATTAATTTTTTTTTGTAAAATAAAAGAAAGAAAAGCAGTAAAAATCAAACCAAAAATAAATAATGTTAAGGCAGTCAGCGTTATCTTTTCTATGAAATTATCCATTTCTTTAGTGCTTGATTGTATATATAAATAACCAATGGTTTGCTGATTACTTTCGATCTTAATAATCAGCTCAAGATAGTTTTGTTGATATTGTATTTCGGTAAATTTATCTATTTGAGACGCTTTATCAGTAATAACAGGAAAATAAAGGCTTTTTTTATACCCCGCATAGTAATTGAATTTTTCTGTTATCGCCTGTTTAGTACTGTCTTTTTTAGCGAGAGCATTTTTTTTATAAATTTGAATATAATTAATAAAAGGCGCTGTGATTATTTGTTTTAATTTTTCTTGTAACTGTTCATGGCTATCGCTATTTTTTTGTTGTAGATAAACACTACTCGTTTGAGCTATAGAGGTTGCCCATGCGTTTGTATTTGACTCTAAGGTTGATATTACGTGTTGTTTAACAACTAAATGTATACTAACTACTAGGGTAGCGAGTATAACGGTGGCAAAAATAATGATATGGGAAAATAACAATCGGCGATTGGTTATTGCTTCTTTAACTTGACTCATAACGTAATTACCCTGAACAGGTAGTTAATTATTGCTATAACAATGACTGAAAAAGGACAATATTTCATGCTGTTCGCTTATTTGTTTAGTTGATTAACGTGGTAAATACAAAAGCCCTGCTGGGTAATTACTCTGTTAGTTCTACCAATGTATTGATTCATAAGAGGTTGGTATTGTAGAAAGCTATTAGCGACGACAGTAACATTCCCTTGAACGCTTATGTGCGACTTGATACCTTTGAAAAAATCTTCAGTCGCTTGATAACTGGTTTTTGTTCCTTGATGAAAGGGCGGGTTAGAAACAATATGCTGAAACTTTCCTGACACTTTTGATAGGCTATTCGATGCAAAAATATCACCCGACAAACCATTAAGTTCAAGGGTTTTCTTCGCTGACTCTACTGCTAAAGCACTAACATCAAGCAATGATAATTGTGTTAATGGAAATTTTTTACCAATAAAGCAGCCGATAACACCTGCTCCACATCCAAAGTCTAACACCTTACCTTGCATAGTTTTAGGCAAGTTTTCTAGTAATAATGCCGTACCCGCATCTAACTTCTTTTGACTAAATACACCCGGTAAGGAAGCAATGGTGAGTTCAATATGATTAACCGTTATTTGATAACGCTTAAACCAATCATTGAGTGTAAATGTTTTAGCCAGGCTTTCTTCTTCAACTATGCCTGCAAATAATAAACAATGGCGCGCAGCGTCTATTTTTTTACAATGAACCAAAAAGTGTTGGCTGAGTTTAGGTGCTGATTGCACACCTCCTTTTTTTTCACCAACAAAAATTACTTTTGCTTCACTAAGCAAATATGGCGCTATCATAGCGAGTGTAAAAGCAAGTTCATCTTTACTTTTAGGAAAGTTAATAACCACTAAATCATGCTTAATCTTACTGGTATATTCACTGGTAAAACTGCTGGTAACTTGTTTTTGTTGCTTGGCTTCAATCGCAACGTAGTCGATATAATTAGTGTTATAACAACTTACATTAGCACTTGGATTATTGAATAAATATTGCTCAAGAAAACCATCATTCATCAAATTAATAAATAAGGGTGTATTGGCGGATAATAATGCGGTATTACGTAATAATATTTGGCTAATATTGGAAAGAGCAGGGCTAGACATAAGAGATAAATAATAGATGGCTTAGAGATTATTATTATTGTACCTGAATTAGACATGAAAATTATAGATGAAAGTCTTATTTTATTGCCGTTTCCCGTAAAGTAGCATTGACTCTACGATAATAAAAATGCTTAAATAGCGCCGCCCCTAATTCGAGCTTTAGACGTTATTTTCTAAAGCTATACGCTTTTATATTTTATTTAAAATTAGACTATAAATAGCGCAAGGGGCCAGAAGAGGAGCATTAACCAGGTAATTATCGTTGTTTTGATTGAATAATGAATCAAAACACAGAGATCAAACTCTGTTAATGATAATGAGGGGGATTAATGCCGAGGTACGTGCTAATTTGATTTAGCATTTATCGGTTGTTTGCTTGTTAGATTATTATCTAATAAGTGTGGGCTGAATCCCAACAACTGTCACTGTTAATAACTTAAGTTTACTTTAGTTCAACCTAATTAAGTTATTAAACGAGTGGAGAGCTTCTGGTCTTTGCATAAAGCCAGCTTACAACCTAAAACGGTAGTTATTCGGCTCAACGTAAATGCCTATAAGTTCTCTGAACTATCATCGGCCTTATGTTTTTCATATATGAATAACATAAGTCAGAAAATACGAGTTCGCGAGTAATGAATTTAAAATTATCAAACAATGAAACAAGCCAAAAACTTGATGCAAACAACCTTGACGCGTGCCATTTATGGACTGCGTTGATCACCCCCTTTCTTGACAATGATCAAATAGACTTTGACAGTCTAAAAAATATAGCAATAGCGCAAGCGCAAGCCGGTAATGGTTTATTATTACTTGGTAGTACAGGTGAGGGCTTAGCATTGACCTGTGACGAACAACTAAGCATTGTTAAGTATGTTTGTTCATTAAACCTTAATACACCATTAATGGTGGCGGTTGGTGGTTATAATTTACCAGCGCAACTTAATTGGATTAATCTTTGTAACGGTTTACAAATAGATAGCTATCTGCTTGGCACACCACTTTATGCAAAACCGGGAGCGGTAGGGCAAACTCAGTGGTTTAAGGCCTTGTTAGATGCAGCAAAATTTCCATGTATGTTATACAACGTCCCTTCGCGTAGTGGCGTTGAAATTCCTATTAGCACAGTGCAAAACTTACAAAACCACCCTAATTGTTGGGCTATAAAAGAGGCCAGCGGTGATCTTAATAAATTTCTTCATTATCATCAGCATTGTCCAAAAATTAGTTTATACAGCGGTGAAGATGCCATGTTGCCGTACTTAGTGCCTGCAGGCGCTAAAGGGTTAATATCGGTATGTGCTAATGCATGGCCTAAAGCAACCAATACTTATGTAAATCAATGCTTGGCAGGCGAAACACATGATATGTTTCCGTTGTGGAATAATGCGGTGGATGCATTGTTTAGCGTTGCTAACCCTATTCCGGTTAAAGTGTTAATGCAACAACAACATATTATTAGCACGCCGACTTTACGCGCACCATTAACTCACCTTGAGTTAACTAACAGTACTGAATTATTAACCTTTGATAAGCAAATTAATCAATGGTTAACACAGGTTCAGAGTTTGAACCTTAAGAAAGTCATTTAGCCGGTGACTTTTACAGTATGATCAAAAACGCCAGCACAAGCTGGCGTTTAATTTTACAACATAAAGTAATTTATACTTTTCTTCGTTTACTAAAGAAAAACAAACCTGACATTATTAACAATACTAATGTAGAAGGCTCTGGCACCTGAACATTATGTATTGGATCTCTAGCCCAAAAAGATAAATTAGATAAACCACTCTCGAGTGTATCGCTGATATCCCAAGTACCTGTAAAAGCAAAATTATAATCACCAGCAAGTGTAGGGTCTAAACCAAAATCAACCATATTAAAATTATACATAGCGAATGTATTACCCGCTTTAAATACAATGGCTACTTGGTCAAAAAAATCACCACCAATTAGATTGGTTAGCGCTTCAGGGTTTTGTGCTGGTGGTGTATAAACCCAGTCACCTTTAACAGCCTCACCACCGAAACAACTGGTGTCAGAGCCAGCTGCTGTTTCACAATTTGTTAATCTAACCAGTTGCTCGTGGTTGTAAGTAGTAATGCCATCAGTGCTACTTGCGCCTTCAAATTCAGCACTCTCTTCCTTGCCAACTAAAATCCAACCAGGGTCATCGGCGTTGCCATCACCATCAAGATCTATTAAATCGGCTTCATCCACAAAAGCACCAGGACCTTCCCACCAATTATTATAGTCTTCTTTATTTAACCAGCCATCGTCGTCATAACCTAAATTTTGCACTGGCTTATCAAACGCACTATTATTGCCAGTAAAAGCACCTAAACAGTTGGTAGCATTTTGATCAGGAATGGTCACTACATTACTACTATCATCGAGTAATTGAATTGAATTAACTTGCACATCAATAAGTTGACAGGCGGTAGGTTCAGCTGCTAAAACAATTGAGCTTGTGCTGACAAGTATTGTTGCAAAAACACTTTTTATAAAAAATTTCATGGAAACACTCCGGTTATCCGAAAAGGTATAATAACTTTATAACTCTATAGAAGCAAAATTCATACCAAAAAATAAATTTGTTGAAGTACAACAACTTAAAGAGTCACTGTGTTTCAACTGTATTTTAACTGTAAAAAAAACTGACAGTTTATTGTGAAGCTAATAAGACCTTATAAAGACTAGTACCTACAAGTTTACAGTGATTTTAAGCTAATAACGGCTTTATCTTTATCAGGAAAATCATATTTTATCGCTTGTTTCAACAGCGACTTTGCTTGCTCATACTGATTTAGTTGAATTAATGTTTCAGCCAGTCGATAAATTAATGTTGGTTGCCTGCTATTCCGTGCATGAGCAAACCTTAAGTGTGACAATCCCGCTTTTGGTTTGCCATTTTGTACCAATAACCAACCATACGTTGCAGCTATCGCTGAAGAAGAGTGATCTATTTCGTAAGATTTTCGAGCCAAAATTAAGGCTTGTTCAATATTGTTTTTGCTGGCCAATATGGCCAACTGCCTATAAGCCATAGCATCTTTAAATTGCTCTGCTAAAACTAAAAAATGACTTTCAGCCTTTACTGTATTGCCAGAAGAAATATAGTTAATGGCTAGAGTTCGCCTTATGTTTTTATTTTCATGCTGTTGTAAGTACTTTTCTAATAAATCAGTTGCTTCAGCTAATTTACCGTTATTTTTTAATGTTTCAAACAAACGATAAGCATGAACTGGGTATGGGTATTTTTTATATAATTTTTTTGATAACGTTATCACTGTATCATGCGAGTTTAATTTTTTATAAGCGTTAATTTGTAACGTTAGTGCTGTCATGTCACCCTTATCAACAGCAGGTTTCATTAATTTTAAGGCTAATTTTGCTTGATTAATATTGAGAAACCATTGTGCTCGAGCAAGCTGAACCTGAGTCTTTGTTTGATCTAACCTTTCCGCGCTTGCCAATGATTTATGAGCTGATTCATTAAACCCACATTGCATGTACCTTTGAGCAATAGAAGCGAGTTGAATTTCATTACCTAACGAAAGGCCCCGTAGTATATCAAGCAAAGAGCCCGCTTTATTACATTGTTTTAAACTGATGTAAGCTGACGAGAGTTTAAATAAATACTGCACATTTAGGCGATTATTTATCCGTTCAGGTAGTAATAAATCTACCGCTTCTTGACTACGGTTAAGTTTAATTAAGTTATCGGATAGTAAAATAATATTCTGAATATCGTCAGGTGATATTTTCACCAACTTTTGTCGCCAATCAATAGCAACAGAATAATTATGAACACGCTCGGCTAACAAAGCTAATTTTTTTATTAGAAATGTTGACGAAGGGTTATTTTTATAAGCTTCATTGAGCATATTAACCGCTAAGCCTATTTTACCCTGTCTTAAATAAACGTAGTGCAAATTAATAGGAAGTTGTAGCATTTTTGGGGATAATTTCATTGCCTTTTTGAGCTTACTTTCAGCACTATCAAGACGCCCTGATTGTAAATCGACACCCGCAGACAAACTCAAATAAATAGGGTTATTTGCTTCTTTTTCTAATAATTCATTTACGATAGTTTCTGCTGAGGTTAATTGCGCGGCATCTAATTGTAATTGCCCTAATAAGAACGTTAACGGCTCTGAGGCATTGCCTTGTTGATGCAGCTGTTCCAACAAAGATAGCGCGTCAGGTAGGTTATTAGTCGCAATCAGTAATTTAACTTTGTACTCAAGTAACCTTGGATCATTAATAAAGAGATCAAGTGCTTGATCTACTTGAATCAATGCTGAAAAATATTCCTTCAGCTTGGCTAATGCCCCCACCTTAAATAACCAATATTCAATAGACGTAGCTTCGCCACTGTAATGTTCAAGTACTTTTAGCGCAGCACCATAACGTTCGAAACGCATATCAAGCTCAGCAACCATTAAATGACTTTGCTCATGACCGGGGTATTTCTGTGCATAAAAGTTTAAGTGGCTATAAGCATTCTCCCAACTTTCTTGAAGGTATAAACTTGTGCCTAAAATAAGCCGAATAGATGGATGTTTATTCAGATCACCTTCCTCTATTTTACTTAAATACGAAGATACATTTTTGCTGATTTTTAATGCGGCTACTTTTTTGTTTTGCTTTAATAAAGCAAAGGCATACAGTAAATTTACATTTGGAGAATTAGGTGCTAATTCGAGTACAAAGGTAATATGCTCCAATGCCTTGTCTAAATCAGACTCCATCATATAAATTTCAGCTAGCAACAACCGTGTTCTAAAGCTATTTTCATCTAATGCCAAGCTTTGTTTTAAATACTGTTTAGCTAAAGAAAGCTTTCGCTGTTGAAAGAGAACATCTCCTTTAAGTTGTAAAGCTTCAGCATTGTTAGCATCTAAGTTAAGTGCTTTATTAATCCATGCATCACCCTGACTAGTATTGCCTTGTTTAAGGTCAAGTATCGCATTCCCTAAATAGCCAGCAGGATCGGAAGGAGAAAACGTAATGGCACTGTTATAACTATCACGAGCCAATGAAAACCTATTTAATTCTAAATAAGCACGGCCTCTAAGTGCTAGTATTTCCGTTTTATTTATTGCATTTTTTTGATCAACATTGATGATATCAAGTAACGATTCAAATTTTCCTTGATAGAAAAGAGATTGACCTAATGGAATTATAATTTGGCTTTTATCAGCACCATCACTAATCGCTTGTCTAAATTGATCTTCTGCTTCAGGAAATTGACGTGAAAATAACAGTGATTGCCCTAACAGTATTCGCCCAGATAAATGTTTAGGGTTTTGAAACAGGGTTTCTTTTAATAAAATAATAGACTGACCATATTCTTTTTGATGAAAGGCATTTAACGCGTCTTCATAAAGTAAATTAATATCTTTTGCATAAGCAAGGTTTAGCAAAAGTACAGTCGCAATAAATAATTTTAACAGGGCTTTCAATGATGACATTACTTCTGTTCCAAATAAGAATAAGTTAATTAACGCTCAAGTCCTGGGGTTCAAGTCAAGCAATACAAAGAAAATAGCCAGATACTTTAACAGCATTTAATACTTTTAAAGTATCGTCATGGCAACAATGGTTACCATGAGAGAGAGCAAAAAATAACAAAATAAATCATCTTGATTTTGACACAAAGGTAGTCGGTTTACCATGAATAACTCCTCAGTTACTTAACCAAAAAAAGCCTGGTTTATCGGTGGCTACCAAATTTTAACGCGATTTTCAGGTGCTATATACATAGCGTCACCCGCTTTAACATCAAACGCTTGATAAAATTCATTCATATTTGACAGTGAGCCTAATGCACGAAACTCACCTGGTGAGTGTGGGTCAGTGGCGATACGATTACGCATTGATTTTTCAACTATTTTTGAACGCCATATTTGTGCGTAACCGATAAAAAAGCGTTGATCACCCGTTAAACCATCAATGATTGGCGCTTCCTGACCATTTAATGACGTTTGGTAAGCTTTATAAGCAATAGTAACACCTGATAAATCACCAATATTCTCACCTAACGTAAGCTCACCATTAACGTTTAAATCATCAAATACTTTATAGTTAGCATATTGGGCAACTAGGGCATCGGTGCGCGCTTTAAATTGCGCTAAATCTTCTGCTGTCCACCAGTTGCGTAAGTTACCTGCTGCATCGTATTTACTGCCTTGATCATCAAAACCATGGCCCATTTCATGGCCAATTACTGCGCCAATACCACCATAATTCACAGCATCATCCGCTTTCATATTAAAGAAAGGTGGTTGTAAAATGGCCGCGGGAAATACAATTTCATTGGCAGGCGGGTTGTAATATGCGTTAACTGTTTGTGGTGTCATGTGCCATTCCCATGTATGAATAGGACCGCCCAATTTTGAAATTTGTTTATTGCTAGATATTTTACGTGAACGAATAATATTACCCACTAAATCATCCGATTTAATGGTCAGTTTTGAATAATCATCCCATTTGTCGGGATAGCCTATTTTAGGCGTGAATGCGGTTAGTTTTTTATGCGCTGCTTTTTTCGTCTCTTCAGACATCCAACCTAAATCATCAATACTTGCGCCATAAGCGTTGCGTAAGTTTTCGACTAGCTCGCTCATGCGAGATTTCGCCGCAGGAGTAAAGTGGCGGGTAACGTATACTTTACCAATAACTTCACCTAAATTTTTATTAACAACACTCACACCACGTTTCCACTGTGGACGTTGCTGTTCACGACCACTTAACTGTTTAGAGAAAAAATCAAAGTTTTCGTTATCAATATCTGTCGTTAAGTAACTAGCAAAATTATGTAAGGTATTGAAGGTTAAATATTGTTGCCAAGTTTCTAAAGAGGTTTTAGCAAATACGTGACCAAAACCTTTAATAAAACTTGGTTGATTAATGATAATGTCTTTCTGTTTATCAACACCTTCAGCGGCTAAAAATGCGTGCCAGTTAAATTTATCACTTAAGGTCGATAAGTTATTAATCGCTAGCTTATTATAACTTTTTTCACTATCGCGCGTTTCAATACGTGTCCAGTGATGTGTTGCTAACTCAGTTTCTAGCGCCATAATATTTTTAGCGGATGCGTTGGCATGGGGCAACCCCGCTAAATTTAGTATTTTTTCAATGTGAGCAACATAATCTGCACGTAAGTTAACAAAGCGTGCAGTATCATTAAAATAATAGTCTTTATCAGGTAGGTTTAAACCATTTTGCCAAATATGGATGGCATAACTTGACGAGTTTTTTTCATCAATAGAAATATATAATGCTAACGGGTTATTAACACCTGCGGTTGAGTAAGTACCAAAAAATGTGGCTAAATCATCTTTATTTTTTAAGCTGTTGATAGCATCAAAGATATTTTGAATAGGCGTTGTACCAAGGTTATTTCTTGTTTCAGTATTCATGTACGAGCGAAATAAATCAGCGACCTTTTGCTCATCAGAGCCTATCGCTAAATTTTTTGTTGCAGCCAATGCTTCAATAATCACTTTCACGTCATCGTCGGCTTTATCACGTAAGTCATAAAAGGAGCCAATAGCGGTTTTATTATTTGGAATTTCATGGTTGTTCAGCCAACCGCCATTAATATAGCGATAAAAATTATCTTGTGGACGAATACTTTTATCCATGTTGGTTTTATCTATGCCCGACATTAACGCCACTTTCTCAGAGATTAATACCTTAGAGGCTGCAATACTGCTTTGTGCTATGTTGTTATTGTCGTTATTGCTACAACCGCTAAGTAGTAAAAAAGAAGAACAAACAGCGCTAGTGATGATCGTTTTCATTCGTGAATTCTCATGTTATATTTTGAATCTTCAATGTTTGAGCATACCCGTGACACCCGTACCTTGAGGTAACACGAGTATAAAGCTTAATATTCATTGATTTTTAGCCATTGTATAACCATACCATTAACTTTTAATAGGAATAACAGATGACGTTATTAATTATTCTTACCTGTGTCTTTGTTGTTGTAGCGCTTATGGTCATTTTAGGTGAACGTTTTGGTAAGCCGATGACAGATGAACAGCAGGGAAAATTTAGTAAAGCGAGCGTTATATTGGTGTTCATTCTTTTGGTCGCGGCAATTGTTAATGCGCTGTTTTAAGTGCTTTTATATTAAATAGTTGATTGTTAGTACACGTACCTTGTTGATTATAGCTGCGATCATACACGGTAATATTACCCGCGTTATCTTGAATAATAAGGTTGGTGGTACGAGTACCGTATTCGGGTGAAACTATAAAAATAGAACTGAGTAACTGTTCAAAATCTAAGGGGATCCCTGTCTTAGGGAGGCTACTTACGGGGGCTTTCGCTTTACTTGTCATTAATTCAAATAATTTTTCTATGTTTAATTCGCGATCGTTAATGGCATTTAAAAGTTGCGTTTGCCCCTGTGCCATTTTTGGCCAAATATCATCTAATGCACCGTTACATAAACTATGAACCCCTGCGGTTAAGGGGTGCTGCTTTTGTGAAACGCTGTTAAAGCAAAGCAAGTTATCGAGTTCACCAAAAACCAAATTGAAACCGTTATACTGGTGTGATGAGCGTTGAAGTTGTGTTGATATTTCATTATCTGTTTTAGCGAGTGCTTGTAACACTAAGTTTCCACGTGATGACTTTGTTTTATCAAAAAGCTGTGGTTGTCTAAAATTAGTTAAGGCGCTGAATCGTCCTTGCTTATTTAGACCAAGCCAAGTACCACCTGCTTGTAAATCTTTACCCGCTAGCGTTGCGTTTTTATCGTTCTCTGGTTTTTTTGCCCACCAGTGCATGGCTTCGGTTGCTCTTTGATGGAATTCATCACGGTTTGCGCAAATAATCATGGGATATTTGGGATGTTGTTTAATAGCGAAAAAGAGAATACACATCGGAATGGCTTTTTTTACTTGAAAATATACCTTATGGTAACTCTTTCTTTATACAAGTTGCTAGCTCAGGTAAAATTCAACTAAAGTAAAGAATAAAAACCTGAATTAAATCTAAGAGGTCAACATGCTTACAATCCCTAAAATGAATTTAAAGAATAAAGTATCAGCGCAAGAGTGGAAAATTCGTGTGGATTTAGCCGCTTGCTACCGTTTAATGGTAATGCACGGTTGGGATGATTTAATTCATACTCATATTTCAGCACGTATTCCTGATACCGACCACCTTTTAATTAATGCTTTCGGCTTAGCTTTTGAAGAGGTTACGGCTTCAAATTTAGTTAAAATTGATATTCATGGCAATATTATTGATAAAAATTGCCCGTTTGAGATTAACCCTGCTGGCTTTACCATTCATAGCGCAGTACACGAGGTTAGACATGATGATATGTGTGCAATTCATGTGCATACTACTGAAACTATTGCCGTAGCTAGCCTTGAAGAAGGGTTGTTACCGTTAAGTCAGTATTCAATGTTTGCGCTAGCTTCAATGAGTTATCATGACTATGAAGGTTTAGCCGTTAATGCCGATGAAAAGTTAAGGTTACAACGTGATTTGGGCGCAGCGAACTTTATGTTATTGCGTAATCATGGTGCGCTTACTATGGGTAAAACTATCGGTGATGCTTTTATGCACATGTATGATTTAACCCGTGCTTGCCAAGTACAGTTGCAGGTGATGGCAACCAATATGAAACCTGTGTATGCGCCACAAAGTATTATCGATAATATTAAAGTGCAAGCGAGCATTGTTCACACGGGTAAAACGGGTGGAGAAACCGTATGGCCAGCGATGATGCGCAGAGTTTATCGAGCTTATCCAGATTTTGCCGAATAAACGACTAGGCGGAATTTTATCGGCTTGCAGACGATAT
>JQIA01001173.1_pt1 | contig 14088 bp, 10 predicted proteins | sample 811431 | NCBI WGS metagenome assembly JQIA01 (sample SAMN02998118, study PRJNA258478) | marine sediment metagenome | biome: marine; feature: seafloor; material: sediment; isolation source: oil-polluted sediment collected from 3 locations (0.5 km, 0.7 km and 0.9 km)... | place: USA: Gulf of Mexico ... | reverse complement strand
CATAGGTTCGCCCCTACCATATCATTGTATTTTGTAGGGGCAGACCTATGTGTCTGCCCTTAATTCAATAGCTAAAAATCAATCCTACTTTTTCTCAAACAATCCAGCAAAATAAGCTTGCCATTTACGCCGTTTTTTCACCATGCCAGGATAAGGTTTCACTGATTCAAACTGAGGTGAGGTCTGTTTAGGATCATCATCTGAAGCTTTATACACTCGTACTGCTACATCAAACCAAGCCGCTTGTCCTGTAACTGGATCAGAATTAGAAATGTGATCACCATATTCATGTGCTGGCAACTCCTCAGAAATTATATGATTTAACAAGAAACCCTGTTGTGATTCATTAGCATTCGGAGCAAGTCCCCAAGTTCCAGAAGCTTTCCCAATAGCATTCCAAGTCCATACAGTACCAGGCTCAACCGCCTCACTAAACTTACACTGACAGCGTATCCGATTATGATGCGATTCCACCCACACCCAATCCCCATCTTTAAAACCATTGGCAATTCCCACTTTTGGATTAACAAACAAATGATTATAAGTGTGAATTTGTCGCAACCAAGCATTTTGCGAATCCCAAGAATGATACATTGCCATTGGCCGTTGAGTAAGAGCTTTAAGCGGATAAACATTAGTGTCAATTAACTGCCATTCCAATGGCTCATAATAAAATGGTAGCGGATCAAAATAAGTTGCCACTCGTTCCCGTAAATGATCTGGTGGTTGTTTACCATCCCATTTACCTTGAGCAGCTAACCTAAATTTCTGTAATACTTCAGAATAAACATGAATCATAATCGGCTCAGCATAGCGAATCAAACCATGATGTCTAGCCCAGTGTAAGTAACCTTTATTCCAATTTCGCATATACTGATAGGATTTTGGCAACTCGTAATGATAAACATTATTATTCTGCTCATACATCTGCCATTGCCGTTGATTCGGCTCACCACGCATGAATTTTTTGCCATCCTTACCTCGCCAACCAGCCAAAAATCCAATCCCTGGAGCAGCTTCAAAATTAAGCACAAAATCTGGATAATCTTTATATTTACGTGAACCTTCTTCATCGATAAAAATAGGTAATTTTAACCGATAACCTAACTCAATCAACACATCCTGAAACGGTTTACACTCTCCTTTAGGCGGTAAGATAGGAATCCGTACTGAATCGGCTGGGCCATCAAATTCAGAAATTGGCCGATCCAACATTGACATCACGTCATGCCGTTCCAGATAGGTAGTATCTGGCAATACTAAATCAGCAAAACCAACCATTTCCGACTGATACGCATCACATACTACTAGGAAAGGTATTTTATATTCACCATTTTCATCCTTATCAGTCAGCATATTACGAACTTCACTGGTATTCATAGAAGAATTCCACGCCATGTTCGCCATAAAAATCATCATTGTATCAATATGATATGGATCGCCACGCCACGCATTAGTAATCGCATTGTGCATCAAACCATGAACTGATAACGGATATTCCCACGAAAAAGCTTTATCCAAACGAACTGGCTCACCTTTATCATCCACAAATAAATCATCTGGTTCTGCTGGCCAACCCAATGGCATCCCATCTAATGGTGTATTTGGCTGTACTGCATCTGGACCTTTTGGTGGTTTAGCACAGGGAGGAATTGGACGTGGAAATGGTGGTCGATGCCGGAAACCTCCAGGTCGATCAATAGTTCCCAATAAAGTCATTAAAATAGCTAAAGATCGAATGCTATGAAAACCATTGGAATGAGCAGCTAAACCACGCATGGCATGAAAAGCAATTGGGTTGCCAGTAACTGTTTCATGATCATTGTCCCAGCAATCTGTCCATTCAATAGGTAATTCAATTTTATGATCCCTAGCCATAATTCCCATTTCATAAGCTAGTTTTTTAATTGAATCTGCTGGAATTCCAGTAATCTCTTCTGCCCATTCTGGAGTATTTTCCTCAACTCGTTCTTTCAATAACTGGAAAGCTGTTTTAACTGGTGTGCCATCATCTAACTTAAATTCACCCAGTAAATATGGGTCAACACCACTAGTATGAGTAGAAATAGCTTTATTTAATTCCCGATCCCACCAGAGTTTATTTTGTGGATCAAAACAACCTTCTTCTGGTGGAACTTCAAATCGTACAAACATACCATATTCAGTACTATCTTCCTCCATATTAATAAGTTCTGGAGAATTGGTATACTGCACTAGAAAATCACGGTCGTATAAACCTTGCTTAATTAATTCATGGATTAAAGCTAATATTAAAGCACCATCAGTACCAGTTTTAATCGGTATCCATTGATCTGCAATCGCTGAATAACCGGTTCGGATTGGATTGATGGAAATAAATCGGCCACCATTGCGTTTAAACTTGGATAACTCAATTTTCATCGGATTGGAATGATGGTCTTCAGCAGTACCAAACATTACGAATAGTTTAGCTCTTTCCAAATCTGGTCCACCAAATTCCCAGAACGAGCCGCCAATAGTATAAATCATTCCAGCAGCCATGTTGACGGAACAAAAACCACCATGAGCAGCATAGTTTGGCGTACCAAATTGTTTGGCAAATAAACCTGTTAAAGCTTGCATCTGATCCCGACCAGTGAACAATGCAAATTTCTTTGGATCTTCGGCTCTAATTTTAGTCAAACGATCTGCTAAAATAGTGAAAGCTTCTTCCCATGAGATTGTCTCAAATTTAGATGCACCTCGTTCAGTACCAGGTTTGCGTCGTAGCGGTTTGGTCAAACGAGCTGGGGAATATTGTTTCATAATCCCCGAAGCACCTTTGGCACAGATTACGCCTTTATTTAGTGGATGGTCTGGATTACCTTGAATATAACGCACTTCACCATCACGTAACGTTACACGAATACCGCAACGGCAAGCACACATATAACAAGTCGTATTTTTGACTTCAACATGGCCTGCATCCCGATCTGATTGTTTAGTAGGGTCTTGCATAATTTTTAGAAGGTATTTAAAGAGTTGGAATGGAATTATAGATTAATATTTATTCTATCATTATCTTTATATTGTGTACAATTTATAAAAAACCTATATAGTAATTCTTAATTAAAAATTGCTATAAGTAGTTTCGTCATAAATTTAATTCGATTTTTATAATACCTTTGCCACTATGATAGTTATTTCGGGAATGAAGCGAAGCGTATTTCCTGAAACAACAAATTCTTGCATTGGCGAAAGTATTGTTTTTAACCAAGAGCCTATCATCGAATGCTTTAATTATGGATGATAGAAACTTTATCACCTTAGGTAGCTTACCTCTTAAATATAACTAAATTCGCATTTTGTTATTTTGGCGTTTTTTTAGTAAGAGTTTCAAGAAATACTTGAGTTAGTCAAAATTTATACTATATATTTATACTTGTCATTTTATATATCTAGCAACAGGTCTCCTACATGTCCAGTACCCAAACCACTTGTCCCTACTGCGGAGTAGGTTGTGGCATTATTGCTCAAACTGATTCTACTAAATCTGTCACTATTCAAGGTGATAAATCTCATCCAGCTAACTTTGGTAAATTATGTTCTAAAGGTATAGCATTAAGCGGTACTTTAGGTTTAGAAGGTCGTCTCTTACATCCAGAAATAGATAATAATTCGTGTGATTGGAATACTGCTTTAGACAAAGTAGCCATTGAATTTAAACAGATTATAGAACAATATGGCCCGCAAGCAATCGCATTTTATGTGTCTGGACAGTTATTGACAGAAGACTATTATGTTGCCAATAAATTGATGAAAGGTTTTATTGGTTCAGGTAATATTGACACTAATTCCAGACTTTGTATGTCTTCCAGTTTATCTGGGTATAAACGAGCGTTTGGTAGTGATACTGTACCAGGCAATTATGAAGATATAGAACAAGCCGATTTAGTAGTTTTAGTTGGAAGTAATTTGGCTTGGTGTCATCCAATTCTATTTCAACGATTGATGATAGCCAAGGAAAAACGTCCTAACCAAAAAATAGTTGTAATCGATCCACGCCACACTGCAACTTGTGAAATAGCCGATATTCATTTAGCAATAAGAGCTGGTAGTGATGTTTGGTTATTTAATGGTTTACTGAATTTTTTACGTCATAATGATTACTTAGACTATGAATATTTAGAACAAGCCACTGATGGATTTGCTGCTGCCTTCCAAACAGCTAGAGAATCCAGTGGTTCAATTTCAGATATAGCTCAACACACTGGCTTAGAAGAAGAAGAAATTTTAGAATTTTTTCAATTATTTGCAGATAATAAAAAAGTTGTAACTTTATATTCCCAAGGAGTAAATCAATCAACCAGCGGTACTGATAAAGTAAATAGTATCATAAATTGTCATTTGGCAACTGGACGCTTAGGTCAAGTAGGAATGGGACCATTTTCTATGACTGGACAACCAAATGCTATGGGTGGCAGAGAAGTTGGTGCTTTAGCTAATCAATTAGCTTCCCATATGGATTTTTCAGCGGAACATTGTGATTTAGTGCAGGAATTTTGGCAAACAGCTAATATTGCTACCTCTCCAGGTTTGAAAGCAATTGATTTATTTAATGCAGTTCATGCTGGCGAAGTGAAAGCTATTTGGATTATGGCGACTAATCCAGTGGTTAGTTTACCCAATGCTAATTTAGTCAAACAAGCACTAGCAGAATGTGAATTGGTGATAGTTTCAGATTGTGTACGAGATAATGATACTACTGCTCATGCTAATGTATTATTTCCAACTTTAGCTTGGGGAGAAAAAAATGGCACAGTGACAAATTCTGAACGCCGAATTTCTAGACAGAGAGCTTTTTTACCAGCTCCAGCCGAAACTAAAGCAGATTGGTGGATTTTAAGTCAAGTTGCCCAACGTATGGGTTATGAAAAAGCATTCTCTTACAATTCATCCGCCGATATTTTCCGAGAATATGTAGCTTTATCTGGGTATAAAAATGAAGGAACTAGAGATTTCAATTTAAGTGGTTTATTACCATTTTCTGACGAAGAATATCAAGCATTAAAACCAGTTCAATGGCCGATCTGTGATTCTTCCGAACATTGTACTGGCTTGCGTGGAACTGAACGTATGTTTACTGATAAACGTTTTTTTACCAGCAGTGGCAAGGCTCAATTTATTAGTATAACTCCACGTCTACCAGCAAGTTTACCAGATATTAAATTTCCCTTTGTGCTTAATACGGGTAGAATTCGGGATCAATGGCACACTATGACTCGTACTGGAATAGCACGATTATTACGTCATACTGGTGAATCATATGTGGAAATTCATCCTAATGATGCTCAAACTGCTAATATTAATCATGGTAGCTTAGTTACTGTTTCTAGTCGTTTAGGTAAATGGATGGGAAGAGCTAAATTGACTACCAATCAGCAAATGGGAAATTTATTTATTTCTATGCACTTTAACAGTCAAACTAGCAACTGTGCAAGGGTTGATGTGTTAGTAGCACCACATACTGATCCAATTTCTGGCCAACCTGAATTTAAATATACTCCAGTTAAAATTAATGCGTATCGTCCAGTGTGGCAAGGATTTATTCTGTCCAAACAACCTTTAACTTTGCCGACTAAAGACATTGATTATTCAGTGAAAATACTTAGTGATAATTGTTGGCGATATGAATTGGCTGGTGAAACTAAACCTGATAATTGGAATTTATGGATACATAATAATTTTGGATCAGATTTAGAATGGCTTGAATACCAAGATCGAGCCAATGGCTGTTATAACTATGCTAATCTTATCCAAGACCGTTTGAATATTTGTATGTTTATCGGTAAAGATGAAAATTTACCAGCTAGACATGGTTTGATTCAATTATTCACTAGAAATAAATTGACTCCAGCAGAACGACTGGCTTTATTGACAGGACATAATGATGAGCATAGAAATAATACTATCTGTGCTTGTTTCAATGTAGGCCATAATGAGTTAGTTGCCGCAATCAAAGAGCAGGATTTAAAAACTGTTGCTCAAATTGGTGAAAAAATGCAAGCTGGAAGTAATTGTGGCTCTTGTATTCCAGAATTAAAAGCTTTGCTTAAATGATATAATTAATTGTGAATGGTTAACTGTAAATTATTAATTGTTAATTAAAATCAACAACATTAGCAATTAACCATTCTTCATTCACTAATTCACAATTAAAACTATACTTAATTTTCTTGCAGGCTCTTATTCAAAGAATTTACATAATAATGTTAGCATAGAAGGTTCAACTCGTAAACTAGCCTAAATATTTAATGTATCAAAAGGCTTTATAATAAACTTATTAAAACGGTTAAAAGAAACAGGTGAATTAACCTTAAAGCCATCATGGTGATGGCCAATGTTTTTAATTGATAGGCGAAACATTCATAACTATTGAAAACTGATTTAATTTTAAAATAAATACGTGTTGAATAAGTATTTTGAACCAGCAGTGAGTCGTTAAACAATTGATAGAAACTTAAAGAGAATGAATATAACTCGTAAACTCTATTTGATGGCTGAAACTCCAGAAGGATAAATAATGCATTACAACAATGATATAGTTCTTTTTGAACCATTTAATTTATATTGATGAAACCGGAACAGTTAGAAATACGATTCCAATTTATGCACGTTCAGAAAAAGGTAAGCGTGCTAAATGTGAAAATTTTATAACTCCTGGAACTAGAATTAGTATTGTAGGTATTGGAATCAATGATTTGGTAGCAGTGTTATGAAAATACCATGACAGCTCAGGTATTTATGACCTTTATTGAACAGGTTTTAGTTCCTGTTTTATATTCTCATAATATTCTTGATAATTCTAAGGTTCATTATGATGAAAAAGCCATAGCAATGATTGAAACTATCGCTGATACTTTAAAAACTATCACAGAGATGCTCGTAATTGCTTTCAACATTGCCTCTGATTTTGGACTGTATCCAAATGGGAAACATCCTATTTTTTCAAATATAAAAAAGATTTTGAAGCTCTATAGTATAGATTTGTATGGAAACTCCATATACTGTATTATAATAAAAATTCAATATAAATAAATGTTATTTAACAAATAAATTATGGATGTACTTACATTAGTATTATTTGCATTAGGTTTTATTTTGCTTTCTTATGGAGCTGACATGTTAGTCAGAGGTTCTGAAAATCTAGCAGCTACAATGGGAATTTCTCCATTAGTTGTTGGTCTAACTATAGTAGCTTTTGGAACTAGTGCTCCAGAATTAGCTGTCAATATGCAAGCTGCTTGGACAGGCAAGCCAGATTTAGCAGTTGGTAATATTGTAGGTAGTAATATCTTGAATATTCTACTAATTTTAGGAATTGGAGCAGTTATAACACCATTGGGAGTACATCGACGTTTAGTAAAAGTTGAAATTCCTTTGATGATAGGAGCTTCAATATTATTACTATTACTATCTTTGGATGGCATGCTTAATCGTTGGGACGGATTAATTTTAGCATCTGGAATTATTGGGTATATTATTTATTCAATCAAAACTTGCCATGAATTAAAAAATCCAGAAGAAACATGCCCATCAGAACCAGATAAAGATACTAAAAAAATATGGATGCAACTGCTATTTATCGCTATTGGATTAGGATTATTAGTAATTGGTTCTCAATGGTTAGTTAATGGAGCAATGATGGTAGCCAAGTATTATGGTATTAGCGAATTGGTGATCGGTTTAACTATCGTATCTATTGGAACTTCTTTGCCAGAAATTGCTACAGTTATAGTTGCAAGTAGACGTGGTCAGCAAGAAATTGTGGTTGGTAATGTGATTGGTAGTAACTTATTTAATATTTTACTAGTGCTTGGTTTTACCAGTTTAATAGCTCCAAATGGTATTTCAGTTCCTAGTGCAGCAATTGTGTTTGATATGCCAATTATGATTGCAGTAGCTGTAGCATGTTTACCGATTTTCTTTACTGGATATTTAATCGAACGTTGGGAAGGGGTTTTATTCTTATTTTACTACTTTATATATAGCTTATATTTATTCCTAAACGTGACTAATCATAGTATGTTATCAGCATTTAACAATGTTATGTTTTGGTTTGTAATACCAATAACTATTATAACCTTACTTGCTTTTGTGTGGGAATCTATTAAAAATAGTAAACATTAGTATATTAAATACCTGATAACTTTATAAATTTTATCAGGCATTTAAGTAAAACTAGCTTCGATTTTTAATCGCCATTACATCTATAATTTTACCACCAATTTCATCAGATACTTCAAGAATTTGTTGTAATTCATTTAATAGTTCTTTTTCACTATCTTCAACAACTCCATCAGCAAATGCAATATCGACAGCACAAGAAAATGCAGTCTCCCGCAATTCGTCTGGTAAACTACTTTTAGCAACGGCTACCAATCCACCAACTTGTTCATTCTGTAAAATAGTAACCAATTTTTTCAACATTTCAGAAAGCTCTTTTTCTTTAATGCCATCAAACATTCTCATTTGCAACATATAGGCAAAAATACTTTTGACTTCTGATTCGTCAATATTGCCATCAGATGCTGAAGTTGCTAATGCAATTGCTAAAAAAGCTTCTTGTTTAGTAAAAGTATCAGATGAAGACGGTGTGTTACCAGCTGAAAACCAACCCATATTTAATTATCCATTTGTAATAAAACTTTAAGAACTCCCGGTTGTTGCATATATTCAAACGCCTGCAACACTTGGGAAAGAGGAAATTTATTAGTAATTAATACACTAGGATCAACCAACTTATTTGCAAGCAATCGTAAAGCTGGAGTGAAAGAACCACATCGTGAACCTACCAGAGTAATTTCATTCACCACTATACTAGAAAAGTTGGCCGACATATCCTTGTAAGTGCTTTTTAAAACTATTATACCACGAGGCCGAACTGATTGAATAGCTAAATCAAAACCGGTTGCAGAACCAGTTGCTTCAATTACTAGATCAAAACTATGTTGTGTTACATCTTGTTCTACGATCCAAGCAATTTTACTATTATTTAATAACAACTGTTGTTTTTGATAGCGAGCTACTACCTGTAAATTACAACCTGTCAATAATAGTGTTTGAGCTATTAGTTGGCCTAATCTTCCAGCCCCAACAATTAAAACTTTATCATTAGGACTGATTGCTACTTGTTGTTGGATTTGTAGGGCTGCTGCTAGAGGTTCAGTAAAAACTGCAGCTTCATTGGAGATACAATCTGGTACTGAGATTAGATTTTTTAAAGGCAAACATAAATATTCGGCAAAAGCTCCATTATGATTAATGATGCCTAATACATCTCTTTTTTCACAATGGGTTGGATGATTGCGTAAACAACTAGCACATTTACCACAAGCAATATTAATTTCTCCAACCACCCGTTCTCCAATTCTATCAGGAGCGTCATCTGCTTGGATAATCTCTCCCACAAATTCATGACCTAAAATTCCGCTATAAGGATAATAACCTTGAATTAATTGTAAATCAGTAGCACAAATTCCGGCTAATAAAACTTTAACTAAAGCTTCATCATTATTTGGTATAGGAATTTTAACATCAGTTCTATAACTTAATTTTTTATTTTGTAACCAGATTGCTTGCATTGAACTATTTTATATCAAATCCCATTTCATGTAATTCCTGCATTACTGGAATCTGAATTTCAAAAAGTTTTAGTTCTTTATCATATAAACTTAATTTGAAAGGATTTAATTGATTTTTAGTTTCTGCTAACAGTAATAATGCCTCATCAAATTGTTTATCGATCATTAACCACTCTATAATTTTCAGACGTAAATGTATAGCATCTTTTAATGCTAATGCCTGTTTTCCTGCTTTAATTGCTGCTTTATAATGTTTTTCAGATAAATTAAAAAGTGCGTAACGGTAATAAAAATAAGCTTGATACAATCTATTATTTGGGTTATTTATTAATGCTTTAAATAATTTATCCATTATAATTGATTTTATTGAACAATAACTTTTTTTTCGTTTTTCTATAATTAATGTTAATAATGTTAATGTAACATGATCATATTTACTTTTTTTAGCGTGTTGAACAATTTTTTCCATATCAGGCATTTTAACTTGATTAGAACTACAAGCAAGATCAATCAAATATAAGTAAGGTGCATTAGATTTAGGAAAAAGCTTTATCATATTTTGAGCATATTTTTCGGCTATTTTATATTCTTGTGCGTTTTGAAAAACAATGATTCCTTGAGCCTGTGCTGCTAGAGAATATGGATGTTGTTGACTCCATAGAATGGCTTGTTTAAATGGATGCCCCCATAAATCAGTTTGTGACCAAGTTAACAGTGGAAATAATAAAAATAATAGCAAACTTAAACTAAAAGCGATTTTTCGTAGGAAAGGGTTAACAAGATGGTCAAATAATTTTACAAAAATATAAACAATAATAAAAATTATTCCTAATATTGGTAAATAATTACGGTGTTCAAAGTAAAGCATCAAACCAATAAAACTAGATTCTAAAATATGTCCTACAAAAAAAAATAATATACCAAAAGATAGAATAGGTAGTTTTTTTCTTACCATAATTGCAGTAGTAAATAATATACCAAGAAAAATAATAGCAAATATAGTTGTAAATGGTTCTAATAAACTATGAGAAATTGAAAAATCGTCATGAAATAATCCAAAATCATTAACCTTAAACAATAGGATTTTAGCAATATAATCAGTAAGGATTCTTGATTGTGTAAGTAGTCGCTCTCCCATTGTAAATTCACGAATCTGATAAGCTTGCAATAGACTATCAATATTGATGATAAAATATAGACTAAGTAAAACTAGTGGAAAATATATAAAAATACTAGTCCAAATAGAAAACCAACTTGGTTTTGGTAAATTTCGTAATATAGTTACTTCTAAAACAATAATGTATAAAACTAACAATATACCATTTTCTTTACTTAATGTTGCTAATATTCCACAAAGTCCAACCCCAATCGAAATCCAAAAAAGTCCTAATTTTAGTTTTTCTATTGCTAACAGTTGCCGACCATGTAGATAGGTTAAAATTCCAATTAATGTAAAGAGTGTTGATAGTTGAGTCATACGTTGAATTACGTATAACACTGTAGACACTTGCAGAGGATGTAATAACCAAATTGAAGATGTTAGTAATGCTAATAACAAACAACGTTTTTCAGGTAATGCAATGAGACGAGTTAAAATGAGAATAAGCCAGAAGATGAGACATCCATTTAGCAAATGAATCATCAAATTGATATACTTGAAATCCCAAGGATTAGAAATCCAACTATCTGCTTGTAAGGCAAAAGTTAATAATGAAATTGGTCTACCAAGAATACCAGCATCACCCCCAATAACAAATTGAGTAATGCTATTACCAAATTGACCAATATTTGCTAATTTTTGTAAATTTGGAATATCATCAAAAATAAATATCCCATATAAATTTTGCCAATATAACCAGGCAGTTAACAATAATATAATAAAAAATAAACATCCATAGACAAGTTTATTAAGATCAGAAAAAATAATTTTAATCATTTATATACCCAAAAAGCCCCACTAAAACTTAATTTAGTGGGGCTTAAGTAAAAATATTGTTTATTAAACTCTAACTTAAATTATAGAGTTGAAACATAAGCATCACGACATTTTTTAGGCAGATATTTATCCTCTAGAGATGTCTTTACTGAGCCTGCACCTGAACCACATTCCCATCCTTCACTCTTAGTGCCTATAACGTAAGTATAACATAATAAATTATCTGGAGCCTTAAAACCTACTAATGTATAACAAACTTCTGTGGTAAGTCCTTTATCAATAGTTAAATTCTCAGACTTTGATACGTAACTGCCCATAGTGATAACCCCTGGTAATTCACCCCAACCGCCAAGTGATGGAAATATACCAGAGTCATTACGGTATTCCATCAATTGGGTTTTAACACCAGAAAATAACATATTCGCTTCTGTCACTTTGGATTTAGAAATATAATCACTGTAAGCTGGAATAGCAACAGCTGCCAAAATACCGATAATCGCAACTACGATCATCAACTCAATAAGAGTAAAACCTACTTGTTTGCGAATTTTGCGAATCATAACATTCCTCCTATAAGGAATAATATATTTAAATTAAGAATAATTACTTTAAAAAATCTAAAACATCTAAATTTGAGTTTTATTAAACCCAAGTTTAATCTAGTTTTATTAATATAGACAAATATCATACCATATTTTAATACCTTGATTTTTATCACATTAATATTTTTTAGTTTTTAAAAGTGTTGAAAATCAGCAGATATTTATCTAATAATTTAGAAAAAATATCATTTTTTAGTTATATTTCATATATATAGCATATAATGTGTTGAAAATCAGCGGTAAATGTTGATTTTCAACACTTTATAATATAATAATTTGATTTATAATGAATTTATGGCAAAATCCTTTTCACCGGTTTACTACGCAATCTATAAAGAGCAATTTTCCCAAATACATTTGGCAATAAACGCATAGACCAACTAGTTCGATGTTTGGTATCAACCACTGCTCGTTGCAATACCTCAATATCAAGTTGATAGCATAATTCTTCAAAATCTAATAAAGTACAAAGATGGATATTTCCAGTTTCATACCATTTACTGGGCAAAGCTCTTGATATTGGCATAATACCACCAAAAAATAATGAAGACCTAGCTCGCCAATGACCAAAGTTAGGAAATGTTACAATACCTTGTCTACCAACTCGTAACATTTCCATCAATAATATATCTGGTTGTAAAATAGTTTGAATCGCTTGAGTCATTATAACGTAATCAAAACTATCATCATTAAAATCAGACAAACCTTGGTTTAAATCAGTATGAATTACATTAATCCCAGTTTTTACACACGATACGATATTATCGTCATCAATTTCTAACCCATATCCAGTTACCGAACGAGCGTCACGCAAATGTGCTAATAAAGTTCCATCACCACAACCTAAATCTAAAACATGGGAATTTTCGATAATCCATTCACTAATCAATGCTAAATCAGTACGTAATTCCATTATTCACTCGGTATATTTTGCATATATGTTTTGAAAACTTGGATAAAATGTGGGATTGGCATTAAAAAAGCGTCATGACCATCATTAGAAGTAACTTCTGCATAACTAACATTTTTTTTATTATCAAATAATGCTTTAACTATTTCTCGTGATCTAGTTGATGAAAATCGCCAATCACTAGTAAAAGAAATTACTAAAAAATTAGCCATGACATTTGCTAATGCTGTAGAAAGATTATTATTATGTTCTTTAGCTGGGTCAAAATAATCTAGAGCTTTAGTCATTAATAGATAAGTATTAGCATCAAATCGTCCTACAAATGAACGACCTTGATAACGTAAATAACTTTCAACTTGAAATTCAACGTCAAAACCAAAGTTTAATTTACCCTCTCGTAATTCACGCCCAAACTTTTTCCGCATAGCAGCATCAGACAAATAAGTAATATGTCCTAACATACGAGCTAACATTAAGCCGTGTTCTGGTACAACATCATGTTGATAATAATTGCCTTTATGAAAATTAGGATCAGTTAAAATAGCTTGCCTAGCAACTTCGTTAAATGCAATATTTTGGGCAGTTAATTTTGGAGCAGCAGCAATAATTACGCAATATCTTAAATGTTTAGGGTAATCTATCGCCCATTGTAAAGCTTGCATACCACCTAAGCTACCGCCTATGACAGCTAACCATTGAGAAATTCCTAACATATCACCTAAACGGGCTTGGCTTTTCACCCAATCATGTACGGTAAGAATAGGAAAGTCTGGGCCATAAGGTTTATTTGTCTCAGGATTAATACTAGTTGGGCCAGTCGAACCTTTACAACCACCTAAATTATTCGAACATACAACAAAAAACCGATTAGTATCAATTGGTTTTTCAGGGCCAATACAATTTTCCCACCAACCAGGTTTTTTATCCCGCATATTATAGTAGCCAGCAGCATGATGATCACTACTTAAAGCATGGCAAATTAAAATAGCATTGGAATGGTCTTTATTTAATGTACCATAGGTCTCATATATTAACTCA
>JQIA01001172.1_pt1 | contig 14090 bp, 10 predicted proteins | sample 811431 | NCBI WGS metagenome assembly JQIA01 (sample SAMN02998118, study PRJNA258478) | marine sediment metagenome | biome: marine; feature: seafloor; material: sediment; isolation source: oil-polluted sediment collected from 3 locations (0.5 km, 0.7 km and 0.9 km)... | place: USA: Gulf of Mexico ... | reverse complement strand
CGTTTGGCATAAACAGAATTACCTACCATTTGAGAAGATGCAATAATTGCTTGTTGAATTGAGGTCTTTTCTGCCAACATAAATGCCCAAGTGCGTAAACAACGTACCCAAATAATTTTACGATACAAACCACTAAATGGTGGCATGTATAAAGCTAAAAGCTGCCGATTTCTTAATGCTAATCCACAGAAAATGATAATTCCAATAGTAATGAGCAACCAATTTACCACAAAAAAATCAGACAAATCCAGAACTGATTGGGTTAAGCCTGGTAATTTTCCTCCAAAACTAGAAAACATATCCGCAAATACTGGTATTACATAAATAAGAGCAAGACTTGTGATAACTATAGTAATAAAAACCAAAGATATTAGATATGTAGAGGACATCAATATTTTTTTAGTTAAAGCTGTGGCATCAACATCCAAACTTTCTCGATATTGAGCAATTTTTGTTAAGTTTGTTTCTCCATTATTTTGTATTATTTCAACCAAAAATGGTTCAAAATACTGAGGATATTTGGCCAAGCTATCAGCTAAACTACTACCATTTTCTAAATCAGAACTAATTTTATCAATTAACTTTTGCAATACCGAGTTTTCTTGTCGAATAATTTTAAGTGCTTCATTACAAGAAATATCACTTTCTAATAATAATGCTAATTCACTAATAAAATCAGTAATATTAGCGGATGTTATAGTTGCCATTTACAATTCTCCAGTTGATGAACGACATGTTTTAGTTAAATATTCTGGTGGAATATTAGTTTGATTCACTCCTTGCAAAACAAAGTTATCAGTCACAGAAGCATAGCCACAAGCCCATTTTATTACTTTTGGTATTCCATGTTTTGCTAGTGCTGGGGTAAAACTTAATGATAAATTATCAAGACTTCCATTTGATTGAGCAAATTTTGCAGTAATAGTATTTTTCTTCAAACTAATATCACTAATATAATTCCCACTACTAACATAAGCATTGAGCTGTTTGGAACTATTCGGCAATTTACCATAATAAGAGTAATATTTAACAATATCTGCTTTAACATCACTCATTAACATGATTGCTTCTGTTGTTTTGGCTCGATTGGAATAAACTTGATAAATTGGAATAGAAATAGCGAATAATATGCCTATTATTAATAGTGAAATCAAAAATTCTATCACAAAAAAACCAGCTAATTTATTAAGTATTTTCATAGCTCCTGACTATAATTCATTTTGGAAATATACTTAGCGATTAATTTCATCTATCAAATGATTGGCAAATCCACTGGTAGAAACTTCAGTTGCTCCTTCCATTAATCTAGCAAAATCATAGGTTACTATTTTTTTCTGAATTACTTTAGGATAAGCATTACTGATTAAATCGGCTGCTGCTTGCCAACCAATATATTCCAGCATATTTACTCCACTGAATAATAAAGAACCAGGATTTACCTTATTTAAATTAGCATATTTAGGTGCTGTGCCATGAGTAGCTTCAAATACAGCAATGTCATCATTCATATTAGCTCCTGGGGCAATTCCCATTCCACCAACTTGAGCTGCAATTGCATCAGATAAGTAATCTCCATTTAAATTCATGGTTGCAATAACATCAAATTCTGCGGGACGTAATAACATTAATTGGAACATAATATCGGCAATTCGATCTTTAATTACGATCTTATCTGTTGGTTGTTCGCCATTATATTTACTATAAAGTTCTTCTTCAGTAATCGTTTCGGCAGCAAATTCATCTTTAGCGAGTTCATAACCCCAATTACGGAAAGCTCCTTCAGTAAATTTCATAATATTACCTTTATGAACTAAAGTAACATTTCTCTTATTATTATCGATAGCATATCTAATTGCTTTGCGTACCAAACGCTTAGTTGCAAATGGACTTATCGGTTTAATTCCAATTCCACTATCATCGAAAAATTTTGCTCCCATTTCTTGTTTAAGAAAGTCTTCCATTTTCCGCATTTCTGGCGAACCAGATTGATATTCAATACCAGCATAAACATCTTCAGTATTTTCTCGGAATATAGTTACATCGATCAATTCTGGATGGGATAAAGGAGAAGGAATTCCATTATAATAACGTAATGGTCGTACACAAGCATACAAATCTAAAGTTTGTCGTAAAGAAACATTTAAAGAACGAAATCCACCACCAACTGGTGTTGTTAATGGGCCTTTGATGGATACAACTAAATCTTGTAATGCTTGCAGAGTTTCGTTTGGAAAATAGTCACCTGCATATATTTTACTGGCTTTTTCCCCCATAAATAATTCTGCCCAATGGATTTTACGATTTCCATTATAAGCTTTTAAAACTGCTGCATCCCAAATCCGCAAGCAAGCTTTAGTAATATCCGGACCAATACCATCTCCTTCAATATAACCTAAAATAGGATTATTCGGAACATGCAATGAATTGTTTTTTATGTGAATTTTAGAACCATTATTTGGTAATTTTATAGTCATAGTCTTATCTTAATTTTAAGAAACCTAAAAATAGTATATAACAAGCAAACGTTGCAAAGATAGATATTCTTAGTAAAATTTCATCTCTAATATGTAGCAATTTTTAATTCTTAATTCTTAATTCTTAATTCTTAATGAAATTCAACTATTTGGTATTTTTATAATTTGTTCAATTGGGAAATTGCTATAATTTTTACTGGAAAATAAACATATTTTGAGTTAAGAGATGACATTAGTTGGCTTAAACTTTATACTATGATACTAAAGTAGAGTTAATATACATGTAGGATGCAATGAGGAATAAATTGCATTAATTAGTAAATTGGACTTATTTGATGTAATTCGTAAACTCATTACATCCTACGTAAAACCTATATACAGTCTGCGTAACTTTAGTTGATTAAGAATTATTATACTTAAACCAATCTGTTTTAATTTAAATTTATATATAAAAATGAATGATTTCACTTTAAAAATACCTCAAGATTCATTTCGTAATTTAGCCATTGGCTGGCTTTTTCTTGCAGTTGGTTCTTTAATAATCGGTGGTTTACTAACCATTTTGATAGTGTTATCCAGAACCCCAGTATTTCAAGATATTATTCCTTGGTTAGATTTTTTTCATACAGCCTTAGTAGTTCATGTTGATCTAACTGTATTAGTATGGTTTTTGGCTTTTGCAGGAGTATTATGGAGTTTAATTACAACTCGTTGTCTACTTTGTGGTAAAATTGCTCTAACATTAGCAGTGATTGGCACTATAATCATTAGTTTAGCTCCATTTTTAGGTGATGGCAATCCGTTAATGAATAATTATATACCAGTATTGCAAATGCCAATCTTTTTTATTGGATTAGGTATATTTGCTTTAGGTTTCAGTATATTGGTTATATATAGTCTGGTTTCTTACATTACTTCTAACAACCCTAAAACAGCTCTCGAATTTGGATTATTTACAGCGTTAGTAGCGGCATTAATCTCTCTGATTGCATTTATCTGGTCTTATTTGGGCATTCCGGAAGATATTGAAACTGGTCAGTATTATTATGAATTATTATTTTGGGGTGGTGGTCATGTCTTACAATTCACTCACACTCAATTAATGTTAGTAGTGTGGTTATGGTTAGCAGCAGTATCTGGAGTTATGTTATCTCTTACTCCACGAGTTACAATTATCTTACTTTTTTTAGGTATGCTTCCCACTTTATTTACTCCACTAATTTATATTTTATACAACGTCAATTCCCCAGATAATTTGAGTGCCTTTACCGATTTAATGAAATATGGTGGTGGATTGGCAGCTTTACCATTAGGCTTAATTATTACTTTGGGTATTTTTAAAGCAGATAAAGCTGTGCCATTGCGTAAACCAGAACGTTCTGCATTAATATTTTCCATATTATTGTTTGGAGTAGGAGGCATAATTGGTTTTTTAATTCATGGTAGTAATGTGACTATTCCAGCTCATTATCATGGTTCAATTGTTGCAATAACTATTGCTTTCATGGGAATTACATATCATCTAATGCCAAAATTTGGATTTAGAGAAATTACTAGTAAATGGGCTGCCTGGCAACCAGCTATCTATGGTATTGGGCAATTAATGCATGTATTAGGATTAGCCTGGTCAGGTGGTTATGGAGTACAACGTAAAACTGCTGGCGCTGCTCAAGGATTAGATAGTATTCAACAAGTTGCAGGCATGGGTTTAATGGGATTTGGTGGAATGGTTTCTATCATTGGCGGTATTATATTTTTAGTAGTAGTTTTGCGAGCAATGCGAAAAAGAACTATTTGAAAATATCTATGTAATTTCTAATGATATAGAAGATTATGCTAAACTTAATCGAGGCGGCTTAAGTTATAAGATTTGACATTATAATAATAATTAATTTTATGAAGCCACAATGATATAGTACTTTCAGATAATAAAGAGTAAAAAAATGAGCGACTCTCGCATCCCACGTCATATTGCTATCATAATGGATGGCAATGGTCGTTGGGCTAAAAAAAAATCTTTGCCACGTTTTGCTGGCCATAAAGCTGGAGTAGAAACAGTACGGCGTGTAGTTAAATTATGTGTTGAACATAAAATTGAAGTATTAACTTTATTTGCTTTTAGTAGCGAAAACTGGCGAAGACCACAACAAGAAGTTGGCTTATTAATACAATTATTAACGATAGCATTAGAAGAAGAGGTAAAGAAATTACATAAAAATAATATTAAATTACAGATTATTGGAGCTCTTGAACCATTTCCAGAAAAATTACAAAAATTAGCTGTAAAAGCAGAAAAACTTACTGAGAAAAATACTGCTTTAACTGTAGTTGTTTCAGTGAATTATGGTGGTCGTTGGGATATTGTTGAAGCTGCAAAAAAATTAGCTAATCAAGTCGAACAAGGCACATTAAAAGCTCAAGATATAGATGAAGAAATATTTGAAAATAATATATGTTTGGGGAATTTGCCAATGCCAGATTTATTTATTCGTACTGGTGGTGAAAAGCGAGTCAGTAATTTTTTATTATGGCAGTTAGCTTACGCAGAAATGTACTTTACCGATACTTCTTGGCCAGATTTTAATAAAGCAGAGTTTCTAACCGCTTTGGAGTCATTTTCTACTCGTCAACGTCGATTTGGACGTACCAGTGAACAGGTTGAAAAATGCTCAAACAACGCTTAATTACCGCTATTATTTTAATACCTCTTATGGTTTGGATATTATTGACTACATCAACCCAAGTATTAGCTGGGATTATAAGTATTTTTGTATTAATAGCTGCATGGGAATGGGCTGCTTTATGTGGTTGGCAAACTAAATTAGCTCGGAGTTTTTATGTTGTTTCGGTTGGTATATTACTATTAACTAGCTATTGGTTTTGGCAATATGCAATTTATACTTTGTTCATAGCTGCTATCTGGTGGTTACTAGCTTTATATCTAACTTGGCAATATCAACGAGGACATGACTTATTACCAACTAGCTCTTTAACTAAAGCATTATTAGGCTTAGTAATTTTAATCCCTGCTTGGATAGCTTTGTTATTATTAAGAGAAGAATATGGTGGACATTTAGTATTATTTTTATTTGTGTTGATTTGGACAGCTGATAGTGGAGCTTATTTTGCGGGAAAACGTTGGGGAAAAACGAAACTAGCTAATAAAGTTAGTCCTGGGAAAACTTTAGAAGGAGTTGCTGGAGCATTATTGATGGGAACAATTGTGGCGTTTGGTTATGTTATGTCGCAAGCTATACCATTGGGTTTCATTTTATTATGTTTAGTAATAATTCCAGTATCAATTTTAGGTGATTTGTTAGAGAGCATGTTCAAACGACAAATGAATATTAAAGATAGTGGTAATATATTACCTGGACATGGAGGAATGCTGGATCGAATTGACAGTTTAACTTCAGCCGCTCCTATCTTTGTTGGTGGACTCATGTTGTTTAATTTTTTAGGTTAAACTTAATTGTTTCAAGTGAGGGCAACCATAAAGGATTGACCCTACTATGTGATGGTCTGTAGGGGTAATCCCTTGTGGTTACCCTATAATTTCCTTAATAACATTGAATATACAATTTAGAAATTGTCCTATACAAAAGATATTTATTTAGAATTTAATTAAGAATTGCTTCAATATGATTTGAATACCAACACACTATTCATCGCTACTTTATATGAAAATTTTACAACTTGAATTAATAGCTTTCGGACTATTTACTGATAAAACTTTAGATTTTTCTACTGGTAATTTCCACTTGCTTTATGGGCCTAATGAAGCTGGTAAAAGCAGTATGCACCGAGCTTTAACTTATTTCTTTTTTGGAATCCCTGAACGTACAACTGATGCTTATTTACATAGTAATGATAAATTACGCATTGGAGCAAAATTACTAAAAAGCGATGGTAAAGAGTTAACCTGTTATCGGCGTAAAGGTCGTAAAAATACTTTGTTAGATATTAATAATAAACCTTTAAATGAAGATAATCTGCAATCTTTCTTAAGTAAAATGAATGAAACTCAATTCACTGCCTTGTCATGTTTTAATCATGATAGATTACGACAAGGTGGCGAAGCATTGTTAGAAGGTGGAGGAGAGGTTGGGGAAAGTTTATTTGAAGCAGCAACTGGTGGTTTGAAAGTTCATGATATATTAGCAAAATTAGAGAAAGAAAAAGAAGAACTATTTCGACCTCGTGGCAGTAAACCATTATTAAATAAGAATATTCGGCTATATAAAGAAGCTTGTAAACTAATTCAAGATAATTCCTTATCAGCTAATAAATGGACTGAACAAGCCAAAAAACTAGATGATGCTAAGTTACAACATAATGAATTAACTAATGATTTACAAACTATACGAGCAGAACACCATCGTTTAGAACGTATTCAACGGACTAGGCCTTTACTACAACGTCGCCAAGAGCTTAAAACAGAATTAACTAATTTAGAACAAGTTGTTATCTTACCAGAAAATTCTACAACTAAACGTCTTCAAGCTCAATTAGTTTTACACACTGCAACAGCTCAAGAAGAACAAGCTCATAAAGACATAAATAATCTACAAAAACAAATAGATGAAATTAATATTTTACAAACTTTATTAACTCATAAAGCTACCATTGATGATTTACGAGGACGGCTTGGTAGTCATCAAAAGGCTTCTCGTGATTTGCCAGGAGTTCGTACGGAAATGCGGACGGTAGAAGCTGACGCTCGTGGCTTAATCCAAGAAATTTATCCAGAATTAGAACTACAAGATTTTACTAAAAAATTACAAATAACTAATCGCCAGCGAGACTTGATCAAAAAATTAGCTGTGCAAGCTCCAACTTTGCAAGAAAAACAACGTAATATTGAAGAACGTTTGGAAGAATTAGCAACCGATTTACAACAAATTACCTTAGCAGAATCACCAGTAATTCCTGATTTAACTATATTAAAAGTCGCATTGAGTCAAGCAATTAAACATATTGATTTGGAAGAAACTCAACCACAAGATGAACAAGAAGTTAAATTATTAACTAAAAATATTCAACTTGGTTTGCAACAAATAAATTGGAATAATAGTATAGAAAGTTTAGAACAAACAGCATTGCCAAAAATAGAACGAATTGAGAATTTTGAACGACAATTTAATGAACTTAATAATGATTTACAACGAATTAAAGAACATTTATTAGAAGCTCGCAAGAAAAATGAAGAGTCAACCCAGAAAATAAACGCATTGTCTTGGAACGGAGAAATTCCTACAGAAAAATCCTTAATGAAAGCTAGAAAAGAACGGCAAAAATTTTGGCAAAAAATTAAGCAAGAAAATACTAAAGATAATAATTTATCTCTATTTTCCGATATTCCTCCTCCATATCCATTTCAGGATAAAGTTAATGTAAAACATTCTGTCAACAATGAAATTTTTAAATTGTTTGAAGAGTCTCTATTTTATTCCGATAATTTATCCGACCAATTACGACGTGATGCCAAAAGAGTTGCTGAATATGGGATTCAATTGACAATTCAAACTGATTCTAAACGTGAGCAAGAAACGCAAACTAAAAAATGGCACACTGTAGAAAATAGAATAGTTCAATTACAAGTTGAATGGGAAAACAGTTGGGATGAAACTGGTGTCAAACCTTGGAATGCCAGCGAAATGCGATCTTGGTTGCATGATGCCCTTAAATTGCGTAGGCGGGCTGCTGAATTACGAGAACGCAAGCAAAAGTTACAAGAACGTCAGCAATTGTTTACCATTCTATGCCAAAAACTGACTGAGGCTTTGTTACAAAACACTAAGATTCAAGCTAATACTTCTTTACAATATTTGATTACTAAAGCTGAAGATTATATTGTTAAAATCACCACTTTACAACGTAACCAAGAAAATTTACAACTAGAAATTAAGAATACAATTAAAGAGCAGAAACGTAGTAAAGTAATTCAACAGAGAGCTGAAAAATCTGTAAAAAAATGGGAGGTTAAATGGGAAAAAGCTTTAAAACCTCTACAATTACCAGTTGATACTTCTCCAGAAATTGCTCAAAATGTGCTTAACGATTTATCCCAAGTAGTAAATAAGCTCGATAAAGCTGATGGTCTAAAACGTCGAGTTCGTCTCATGCGAAAAGATGCAGAAGCATTTAAGAAAACTGTACAAAATATCGTGCAGAAAATAGCTCCAGAATTAGCTAATGATCCAGTCGAGCAAATTATACCTACTTTGTCTAATCAACTGCAACAAACTGAAAAAGATTTAACTCGTTATGAACAATTACAACAACGTTTACAGGCAGAGCAACAACGTTTAACTGATGCTAATCAACAAGTAAATATATCTCAAGCTCATTTGCAAATTTTATTAGAACAAGCTCATTGCAAAAATTTAGAAGGTTTGGAATTGGCAGAACAGGAATCAGAATTAAAAAAAGAATTGCAACAAGATTTAGTCGATATAGAACAACAATTATTAGTGCAAGGTGAAGGAATTGCAACAGAAGATTTAATTACAGCGGCAGCAATGGTAGATATAGATCAATTATCTGGCCAATTGCATAATTGTAAAGAGAAAATTCAACAGTTAGAACAACAAAGGTCTGATATTGATAGAACTATTGGTGAAGCTGGTTCTGAACTAAAACGTATGGATGGTGGCGATAAAGCAATTAAAGCTGCCGATGAATCACAATTTGCATTGACAGAAATTAAGAATTTAAGTGAACGTTATATCCAAATTCATTTGGCTTGTTCGATATTACGCAAATCTATGGAAAAATATCGGGAACAAAATCAAGGACCTTTGTTAACTAGAGCTAGTGAATTATTTCAACGATTAACTTTGAATAGTTTTTGTGGGTTAAAGACTGATTATGGTAGTAATAATGATCAACCGGTTTTAGTTGGAGTGCGTACTACGGATAATAGTAATATTCTGACTACTAATATGAGTGATGGAACTCGTGATCAACTATATTTGGCGTTACGGCTGGCTAGTATTGAACGTTATATTGAAAAAAATGCACCTATTCCATTAATTTTAGATGACATTTTAATCAATTTTGATGATGAACGTTCTACTGCTACTTTGAAAATTTTAGGAGAGCTATGCCAAAAAACGCAAATTTTATTCTTAACTCATAGTTCACGGTTAGTTGAATTAGCTCAAGCAACTATATCTAAACCAAATTTGGTGATGCACCGAGTGGATTGTAATTAGTTTATGGATTATCACTTAACGATTGGGCTAATTTAACTAGTTGAATAAATTCACTTCGATAGCCAAATGAGTCCTTACCTCGTGAGTTTTGAGCCAAGCTTAAGATGTCAGCATAGGAAAACTGATTAATATATTTGCCACCCCGTAATTGCTGTCCAAAAGCAGCGACTGCGGCCGCAAAACGAAACCTATCAGTATTTCCGATTGAACTTCGTAAAATAGGCCATTCTAGCAATTTACTAGTGTTACCGTTAGGAGCTTTATAACGTAAACGTAAAAAAGCCAGTTCATTACTATGAGGTTTTTCCAAAGAATTTTCAGGGTTTTTATTACTATAACGTAATGTTTCTAAACGTTTTCCATTACTTCCAGTTAAAGCAATTTCATACAAAGCTGTCACTGTATGTCCAGCTCCAATTTCTCCAGCATCGATTTTATCATTACTAAAATCTTCCCAGTTTAATTTGCGATTTTCATAACCGATTAAACGATATTCAGCCACTGTTGCACGGTTAAATTCAAGCTGGATTTTAACATCTTTTGCTATCGTATTAATAGTTGAAGCTATTTCATCGACCAGTACTTTTTGAGCTTCTTTAAGAGTATCGATATAAGCATAATTTCCATTGCCAGCATCAGCAAGTTGTTCCATCAAATTATCATTATAATTGCCAGTACCAAAACCAAGTGTAGTTAAGGATATTCCAGTTTTACGTTTTTCTGCAACTAAATTTTTCAACGCATTAAAATCCACTGTACCAACATTAAAATCACCGTCGGTTGCCAACAAAATGCGATTAATACCATTTTCAATAAAACCTTGTTTAGCCACGGCATAAGCTAATTCGATTCCAGAACCACCATTGGTTGAACCACCAGCATTTAAACGAGTTAAAGCGGTTTTAATTTTACCATATTGATTACCTGAGGTTGGTTCTAACACTAGACCTGATGCACCAGCATAGACAACTAAAGAAACTTTATCTTTTCCAGTCAATTGTTTGCTAAGTAATTCCAACGCTGTCTTTAATAATCCCAATTTATTAGAACTTGCCATCGAGCCAGATACATCAATCAAAAATACTAAATTAGCTGGTGGTAATTTTTCCTTGGGAATTTCAAAACCTTTAATTCCAATATGGAGCAAATAAGTTTGATTATTCCAAGGAGTTGGGGCAATTTCTGTCGTTACTTTAAATGGTGGATCAAGTGTTTTTGGTCGAGGATAATCATAATTAAAATAATTAATCATCTCTTCAATACGAACCGCATCATACTGAGGTAATCGACCTTGGTTAAGCATCCGTCTTACATTAGTATAGCTACCTGTATCGACATCAATACTAAAAGTTGAAACTGGATGTTTGCTAACTTGTTTTGTCGAATTTTCTTCAAAATGAGCATATTTTTCACGATTTGTTTCTTCGGATATTAGGGAGGGATTCAGTGCTTCGGGAATCCTAGTAAATAAGTTGTTGTTACGTTCATCTCGATCCGTTTTATCATATGCTGACTCAGGTATGGGTGCTTGATCTACTTTTAAAAACGAACTTGGGATCATCATACACGAGCCAAATATTAATATGATTATAATAATGCCAATATTTTTTAACATAGAACTCCTTGAAACTATCAATTTCTTGTAATTACTTCTCAAATATGGCTTTTCATCTGTTGCACGATATTTTTTAAGCCATTTCGTCAATGTTATTATTTACAATGAATATTCACTGTAACATTTCGTTATATAACATATATCCATGTTTTGTATGTGTTTGTATTTCTAAAATCCGAGCAGTTTTATGATGAGATATATTGATTTGTATATCCGGTTTAGGAGTAAAATCCTGCCCTATTTCTGGCCATTCGATTAAACAAATAGCGTCTAAATAATCACGAATACCTAGATATTCCAACTCTTCTGGATTACCTAAGCGATAAAAATCAAAATGATAAATAGTATATTTGTCAAAAAAATAAGGTTCAACTATTGTATAAGTAGGGCTTTTTACAATACCTTGATATCCTAAAGTACGCAAAAATCCCCGCACTAGCGTAGTTTTACCAGTACCTAAATCGCCACATAGATGTATTACACCTTGCCTGCCAAGATATGAATTAGCTAATTTACCACCTAACTCTTCCATGGCGGCTGCGGTGGAAATAATCATTAATGGTGATGATTATGAGATGGTTTTTCGTTAACAGCAGATTTGCGTACTGGAACTTTGATTGCCAGCTCTTCTTCATTAGCAAATTTTAGAGTTAAATCTACTTCGTCACCAGTAGTTAATTGACGTTTTGGTTGCATTAACATCATGTGATAACTACCAGGTTTTAATATTAATTGTTGTTTAGGATTAATAACCAATTGTTCTTGTTTTTGCATGTGCATCATACCATCATGCTCAACAGTCTGATGAATTTCTATTGCTTCAAAATCAGAACTTGTTGCTGCAATAATGGTTCGTGATTCTGAAGATTGGTTATCTATAAGCATAAAAGCTGCTAATACTTGGGCATTAGGTGGAGCTTCTCGTATCCATTGCCCACTTATTTGTACTGATTCCGCCCAAACAATTTGAGTGAATGAAATGGTAAGTACTACAAAAAATTTTAGTAATCTCATTAAATGAATTTCCGCAAATTAAATTATAAGTTCAAACTTTAATATTAAGATATATCCTGTATTTTAGAAAAATACCATGATTTAAATTAATAAAGGTTAAGAATCAAGTTGTATTGCTCAAAAATTACTTCTGAAATATGAGGTTGAGAGAATCCAGCATGCAGTTGCATTTTAGGATTAATAAGGAATATGGTGCTAGTATGGCTAATTTGATAGTTACTATCATCTGCATTAAGAGCAGACCCTTTTATATAACCTGCTCCTATTTGTAAAGCTAATTTATTTATTTCTGCAACTTCTCCAGTTACGCCAATAAAATCTTTGCCAAAATAAGCAACATATTCAGCAAGTTTTTCTGGTGTATCACGCTCTGGGTCGACTGATACAAAAACTACTTGAGTATTTGCTAAAATTTGTGGTTGTAAATTGGTATAAAATTTTTGTAATACAGTAAGTGTAGTTGGACATATATCTGGACAAGAAGTATAGCCAAAAAAAAGCAAAGTCCATTTACTTTTAAAATTTTCTAAATTAAAAGCATTTTTATTTTGATCAATAAGAGAAAACTCTTGTAATGGTTTTGATTCTGGGCGTAGTATAGCTTGTAATTCTATTGGAACAGTTGGACGTGGAAAAAACCATCCGATGATTCCAAAAGCAATTCCAACCAACACTAACAGAGATACAATAATAGTCGTTTTTTGACTCATAATATTAGCTAGATTAGTTATAAAAACATATAATTATATTATTAAATAATGCTAATTGTCAATGATTTGAATATATACGGATTTTTATTATTTGTTACTCAATATTTCAAACTCATGGTAATTTAATACAATTAATCTTGTAAAAATTAGAACTTTAAACTTTTGATTCTAGTTTTTTAACACTAAATATTAATATAATATAAATTATTACCCAACTAAACAAGAAATACCATTGTATTTGTAGCAAAATTCCTAGTAGGGCTGAAGTGCTACAGGCTGCCATCAAAATATATTCTCGCAATACAGTTCTTTTATGTCCCCAACCTAATTGAACTAAACGTTGATAATAATGTGATTTATGAGCTAACCAAATTTTTTTGCCAGTTAACAAACGTATTAATAAAGTAACGGTAGCATCTACGATAAATGGAGAAAATATCAATAATGCTATCCATAAGGAAAAAATTCCTTCATTATTGCCCCATAAACTAAAGGCTGCTGCTAAAAATCCTAAACTGGAAGCTCCAACATCACCCATAAAAATTTTAGCTGGAGGAAAGTTAAAAATTAAAAATCCACCCACAGCACTGATTATAATTAAATTTAATAACATAAACAGTTGGTGATTAGCTAACATACCTAAAATTGCAAAAGTACCAAATCCAAAAATTGCCATCCCACCAGCAAAACCATCCATCCCATCCATAAAATTGTATAAATTTGTCATCCATACTACAAACAGAAAAGAAATACTTATTTGGAAAAACTTAGGTAATTCCCAATCTAAGCTTGGTATATTAATAATAGTAAAATCATATTGACTTAATAAAAAAATAGCTGCAATACAATGAATTAATAACCGATAAGGAATAAATATTTGCTTACAATCATCGATAAAAGATATAATTGCAATTAGTAAACAACTTATAAATAACCATATATATTCATATGCTGGTAAATAAAATATATCAACGAAAATTAATGTTATAGCACATGCTAATAATATTGCCACTCCACCAGTAACAGGAGTAGGTTTTATATGCAAAGAACGTGAATTTGG
>JQIA01001171.1_pt1 | contig 14090 bp, 16 predicted proteins | sample 811431 | NCBI WGS metagenome assembly JQIA01 (sample SAMN02998118, study PRJNA258478) | marine sediment metagenome | biome: marine; feature: seafloor; material: sediment; isolation source: oil-polluted sediment collected from 3 locations (0.5 km, 0.7 km and 0.9 km)... | place: USA: Gulf of Mexico ... | reverse complement strand
ATTAACTGCCTGCTTACCGCCCCCTGTCTTAAATATAAAATTAATTGAGGCGACAACTACTCTGACACAGGGGGCTTGTTGGAAGACAAAGCGCAAGCCCGTTACTTGAAAATATCAAGACAAGTAAGGAACGTGTGGCTAGAAATATTTTATTGGGAGCAAGCTTCTCAGATCCTTAACCAGGATAAGGTATTATTTCAACAATTATTAGAAGTGACTTGGTCACTATACAGTGTTGGTAACGTCAAGCAACAAGACGTATTACGCGCTGAGTTGGAGTTAAGCCGCTTACATGAAAAGATAATTAAAGCGACTCGCAAGGGTGAAACTCAGCGTGCATTGCTTTCTCGCTGGATTGGTGATGCTGCAATTGATGTGTCATGGTCACAAACATTGCCAATTTTACGTACTCCAAAGCTCGGCACAGTAAATATTCTGGATTTTGTAAAAACTAAGTCTGGAAAGAGTAGATTCAGCTCACAACAAACCCAGCAAGAAATTGCTAAATATCTGCAAGCACATCCCATCTTAATCGATCTAGAAAAGCAAATTAGTGTTGCTGATCATGACGTACGAATTTCTGAACAACGCTATAAACCGACTTGGGGTGTAGAGTTTAACTATGGATATCGTGATGGTGAAAATAATGACGGGTCAGATAGGGCTGACTTTGTTAGCGCGATGGTTAACGTATCTTTGCCTTTATTTTCAAGCACACGACAAGATAAATCAGTCCAAGGTGCGGTGTATCGAAAAGAGTCCCAAAAAAATATTCACCAAGACACGCTTCGTCAGATGGTGGGTGAGGTTCAAACTCTGTTGCGTCGATTGCTACAAACAGAAGAGCAACTTGAGTTATTCGATGAGGAAATTCTTACGAAAGCCACTCTTCACGCTGAATCTTCACTAAATGCTTATCAAGCTGATGCTGCGGATTTTTCAGAAGTTATGAGAGCCTTTATTAGTGAACAAGGAGACCGGCTTGATTATGCTCGTTTACAAACTGCACGTTTGCAACTGGTCTCAGACCTTAAATTTTACTTTCCAGAAAAGTTGGCTGATTTATCTAAAAATAAGCAGTCCAAATCTTATTTAATTCAATCCGATCAAATCTCTCTTCAAGAGGAATCCCAATTATGAAATATGTAGGGGTAATTATTCTACTGATCACTGCTTTTGCTGGTGGTATCGCGATACAACCATTTGTTCTGGATTCTGGAATCCTGTCAGTGCTAACAGGAAAACAATCTATAAAACCGGTGGCGGGTGGTGAGAAAAAACCAATGTACTGGGTTGCTCCGATGGATAAGAACTATCGTCGAGATAAACCAGGCCAATCACCTATGGGGATGGATTTAGTTCCGGTCTATGAAGATGGCACCCAAGGTGCAGAAGAAGGTCGTGTGGTTATTTCTCCTGTGGTTGAAAATAATTTAGGTGTCAGAACTGCCGTCGTGCAGCGAGGGCAATTTGACTTACCTATTAATACCGTTGGTTATGTCAGTTTTGATGAAGACCAACTGACTCATATTCATAGTCGCGTTGATGGATGGATAGAGGTCTTGAATGTAACTAGTGCAGGAGACACGGTTAAAAAGGGGGACACACTTTATGAGTTATATTCACCCTCGTTGGTTAATGCTCAGGAGGAATTTTTAGCAGCACAAAGAAGCGGTAACAGAATGTTGACAAAGGCTTCACGGTCCAGGTTGTTGTCTCTGGGCTTAACGCCGTCACAAATAAACCGATTAGAAAAGCGCCGTAAAGTTGAACAGCGTATCAAGGTCACTGCGGATAGAAGTGGCTTTGTTAAGCAGTTGAATGTTCGTGAAGGAATGTTCATTAAACCCTCCACCGAAGTTATGTCGGTAGGAACTCTCGATACCGTATGGGTCATAGCAGAAGTTTTTGAGCGACAAGCTAATTGGGTTAAAACAGGGCAGAAAGTAGAAATGACAAACGAGGCTCAACCTGGAAAGACTTGGGAAGGCAAGGTTGACTACCTTTACCCCGTACTAGATAACAAAACCCGTACCTTACAAGTTCGAATTCGTGTCGATAACCCTGACCATGCCCTTAAGCCAAATATGTTTGCAAATTTAACGTTAATGGCTTCGGTAGAAGAAGATACCTTAAGCATCCCTAAAGAAGCATTGATTCGAGGTGGCCGTTACAACCGAGTAGTACTCGCTCTGGGTGATGGAAAATTTAAGTCTACGTTAGTAATGGCTGGTTTCGAAGCAGGAAAGAGGGTCCAAATTATTAAAGGACTAAATGTCGGGGACAAGGTCGTTACATCTGCACAATTCCTGATTGACTCTGAATCTAATATCGATGCTGAAATAGCTCGAATGGAAGAACGTAAACCTGAAGATAGTGATGAAAAGAAACTAGCTTCAGACACAGTCACCGCGACAGGGATAATTAATAAAGTAATGAGTGATATGGCCATGCTATCACTCACTCATGACCCTATTGAAGCCTGGGGTTGGCCAACGATGAAAATGGACTTTCAAGTTGATGACAGCATAAGTCTTGAAGGCTTAACAAGCGGGCAGATCATCACATTTGACCTTCAAAAACAGGGCGACTGGGATTATTTGGTTACCCGAATAGAAGGTGCAGACATTGTATCAAGAACGGTTACAGCAACAGGCACAGTAAAGCAGCTTATGACAGACATGGCCATGATCACCGTAGTACATGACCCTATTAAAGAGTGGCAATGGCCAATGATGAGTATGTCTTTTACATTGGCTGAGCCCGATAAGCTTCCAAAAATCACTAAGGGTGATCGTATTATGTTCCAGTTACAGAAGATGGAGGATGGCGATTATCAGGTTTCCGAAATTGAACGATTAACTCCGAAGTAAAAACAGGCAATACAACTAAAACGAACCATCAATACAGACAATTTAAAGAGGATTCATCAATGGAAAATTTAAACAAGAGAAACAAATCTAATTTTTTGGCCGCAACGATTATGACGGGAGTTTTATTTGCGCCTGGCTTGGTAATTGCTGGCGCTGGTCATGGCAATGAAGGCGGTGGACACATGGAGGGGCAGCAAAGTGGTCAAATGATGAAAGGGCACACCATGAATGAAGTCATGGGCACAGGAAGAATAAATAAGGTAATGGCAGACGGTCATATGGTCAATATTTCGCATCAACCAATTAGCGAACTCAACTGGCCAAAGATGCGTATGAACTTTAAGACGAGCGATAAGGTGAATTTAAAAGAATTAAAACCAGGACAGGAAGTTCAATTCAAGTTGCAAGTGGACAAGGATAATAATTATTTGATCAACGAAATACACATCGTCAAATAATGAGAATGGTGCCTGCCCCAGTATTTATATTCTGCTAGAGGGCAGGCATAAGCACAATATTCAGTTGTTGCATTAGTTTGGAGTTAATGATGATTGCTGCAGTTATTAGATGGTCGATAGCCAATCGCTTTTTTGTGATTCTAGCGACGTTTATTGTTTTGGGAGCGGGTCTATTCGCAGTGCGAAATACCCCTGTTGATGCGCTCCCAGACCTGTCAGATGTACAGGTGATAATTAAAACCAGTTACCCTGGGCAGTCTCCACAGGTCGTAGAGGACCAGGTAACTTATCCGCTCACAACCGCTATGTTGTCAGTACCAGGTGCGCTAACAGTAAGAGGGTACTCCTTTTTTGGAGATTCTTTTGTGTATGTCATATTTAAAGATGGAACCGACCTCTATTGGGCTCGGTCCCGTGTATTGGAGTACCTGAACCAGGTTGCTGGCGATTTACCGGATTCAGCTAGACCTCAACTGGGCCCTGACGCTACTGGGGTTGGTTGGGTCTATATCTATGCATTAGTTGACAAATCAGGAAAGAATGATTTGTCCCAGCTTCGCAGCATCCAAGACTGGTTTTTGAAATATGAATTACAGACCGTTCCTGGGGTATCTGAAGTCGCCACGGTCGGTGGAATGGTTCGCCAATATCAAGTCGTCGTTGACCCCAATAAATTACGCGCTTATAGCATCCCGCTTTCACATATAAAAATGGCAATTAAGAGAGCCAATCAAGAGTCTGGGGCGTCTGTTATCGAAATGGCTGAAGCAGAATACATGGTTCGGGTTTCGGGGTACTTGCAAAAAATAGAAGATATAGAGCAAGTGCCTTTAGGGCTTAATGAAAATGGAACGCCTCTTTTATTACGAGATGTTGCAGACATAAAGATGGGCCCTCAAATGCGCAGGGGTGTTGCAGAACTAAACGGAGAGGGTGAAGTTGTTGGTGGCATTGTTGTGATGCGTTTTGGCGAAAATGCACAAACAACCATCGAAGGTGTGAAAGCCAAGTTGGAAGAACTTAAGAAAGGTCTGCCAGAAGGTGTTGAAATCATTCCGACCTATGATCGTTCCGGATTAATAGACAGTGCTATCGACAACCTCTACGAAAAATTGTTAGAGGAATTCATTGTTGTCACTTTAATATGTGCGCTTTTTCTATTTCATCTACGCTCCTCTCTGGTCATTATTATCAGTTTGCCAATTGGTATTTTTGCCGCATTTATTGTGATGTATAACCAAGGTTTGAACGCAAACATCATGTCGTTGGGTGGGATTGCGATTGCCATAGGCGCTATGGTTGATGGGGCAATCGTGATGATCGAAAATGTCCACAAGCATATGGAAAAGACAGAGCTCACTGATGAAAATCGCTGGAGCGTCATTAGTCAAGCGGCTTGTGAAGTTGGGCCCCCTTTGTTTTTCTCTCTACTGATTATTACCATGAGCTTTTTACCTGTATTCACCCTTGAGGCTCAGGAAGGTAAGCTATTTGCGCCCTTAGCATTCACAAAAACCTACGCAATGGCTGCATCAGCAATATTGGCTATTACCTTAGTGCCAGTATTAATGGGCTATTTTATTCGAGGTAAAGTTACTCCAGAGCATAAAAACCCCTTTAACCGTATGATGATCGCTGTCTATCGCCCTGTTCTTAAACGTGTATTAACGTTTCCTAAAACCGTATTAACACTGGCTCTGGTTGTTTTAGTCGTTGGATTATGGCCAGCTACCAAAATAGGTAGTGAATTTATGCCTCCTTTGGATGAAGGCGACCTGATGTACATGCCAACGACTTATGCAGGGGTATCCATCGGTAAGGCAAGGGAAATTTTGCAACAGACTAATAAACTCATCAAAACCGTTCCAGAAGTGAAAACTGTATTCGGTAAGGTGGGGAGGGCAGATAGTGCTACTGACCCTGCACCACTCATTATGATTGAGACATTCATTCAGTTGAAACCCAAAAGCGAATGGCGGGAAGGTATGACGTCAGAGGGTATACGGAAAGAGATGGATTCATTAATCAACTTCCCAGGACTCACTAACGCATGGGTTATGCCTATTAAGACCCGAATTGACATGTTATCAACGGGGATTAAAACGCCAGTAGGGATCAAAGTCGCAGGACCTGACTTATCTGAAATTGAAAAAATCGGAAAGCGACTTGAAGAAGTACTGCCAGCCGTGCAGGGAACCGCATCAGTGTATTCAGAACGCGTAGCGGGTGGACGTTATGTAAAAGTTGATATTAATCGCGAAGCGGCTGCTCGGTTTGGGCTTAATATTGCGGATATTCAAGATGTTATTCGTACCGCTATTGGTGGAATGAATATCGCTGAAACCGTAGAAGGTCTGGAGCGTTACCCTGTTAATTTACGTTACCCTCAAAATTATCGTGATTCACTAGAACAGCTAAAACTTCTACCTGTTGTTACTGCTTCAAATGAACGTATAGCTCTAGCAGATGTAGCTGATGTTTATGTAACCGATGGGCCACCAGCCATTAAAAGTGAAAATGCCCGATTAAATGGCTGGACACTGGTCGATATTGAGGGGCGTGATCTGGGCTCATATGTGAATGAGGCTCAACGGGTTGTTGCTGAGCAGGTTGAAGTACCTCCAGGTTACTCAATTTCTTGGTCAGGTCAGTATGAGTACATGGTACGCGCTCAAGAACGCTTATCAGTAGTGGTACCGCTAACGCTCGCAATAATCATGCTTTTGCTCTACATAAATTTTAGAAACTTTATTGAAGTGCTCTTAATAATGGGGACTTTACCTTTCGCCCTTATTGGTGGTTTGTGGTTGATGTACTTATTAGGCTACAACATGTCTATTGCGGTTGCCGTTGGCTTTATAGCTCTGGCAGGTGTCACCGTAGAGATAGGCGTGCTTATGTTGGTTTATCTTAATCAGGCACTCGAAAAGATGAGGGCTGATGTAACTAAAGAGGGGAGAGATATAACCAGAGAGGATATCCGTCAGGCCGTTTTGGAAGGAGCAGGGTTACGCGTTCGTCCAATTATGATGACCGTATTTGCTATTGTGATTGGTTTGGTACCCATCATGATTGGAAGTGGTACAGGTTCTGAAGTGATGCAACGAATTGCAGGTCCAATGATTGGAGGAATGATTAGCACAGTACTACTAACGTTAGTTGTTATCCCCGCTATTTATTCAGTATGGAAGCAAGCCGGAATCAAAAATAACAATATGAATGGAGGTAATTAATGAGTTATTTACGGGTTATGGTGCTTATACCTATAGATAAAGAAACGCTACTTGAAGAAGCGTTAAAACAAGTGGAAATGTCCTGCATGCACTTCATTAAAGTGCGTGGTTATGGCTGTAATCCAAATTTTTATGCCAGAGACTGGTCAATTGAAATAGCAAAATTCGAGTTAATTATTAAAGAGGATCATCTGGATATTATAAAAAATGCGATTAAAAGTGTCTGTCAAACTGGTGCAGAAGATGATGGCATGATAACCGTTTCAAATTTATCTGAAATGAAACCTATTAAAGATTTATAAAACAATTACACAAATAGTTAAGGAGAAATTTAATGAAAAAGATACTACTAACAGCGGCTATAGGTGCTGCATTAATCACTGCTGGCTGCACTAGTACCAACCATGGTCATGATTCCAATGCAGGTGTTAGCGGACATCATGAAAAAGTGATGGACGGACATCATGAAATGGGTGACATGGATCATAGTCAAATGCAGGGGCAGAAAATGGGGGGGCATGCTCATGGTTCTGCAGGTTCACTCGCTGGCGAACCTGGAAAAGTGACAGATGTATCAAGGGAAATCACTGTAACTGCAGACGATAACATGCGCTTCACTCATGAGCCATTCAATGTGAAAGAGGGAGAAACAATCAAATTTGTAGTAACCAACAAAGGCGTGATTCCTCATGAATTTGCTATTGGTACCAAAGATGAACTTATGGAACATGGTCAAATGATGATGAATAACCCCAATATGCACCATGGGCCTGGGGGTAATGCAATCACAATCAAACCCGGTGAAACAGAAACACTAATTTGGAAATTTGAGAATGCTTGGCAGATTGAGGCCGCTTGTAATATACCCGGACATTATCAGGCAGGTATGCATAGCCCAGTAACAGTAAAAGAATAAATAGATCGATACCTATAGCTTGGTTGTAATAACACAAGCTATAGGTTCTGCAGGAGAATGTTATGAAAGTAAATGAAATAGCTACAAAAGTGGGTGTAACGCCGGACACTGTCCGTTATTACACTCGAGTTGGTTTATTAAATCCCATTAAAAACCAGGACAACGGTTACAAGAATTATGGAATGGCTGATCAGAAACGTCTTGTTTTTATCGTTAAATCACGCCATCTAGGGTTTTCAGTTAGTGAAATTCAAGAAGTCATTGGAATGTCTACAGAAGGTAACTCCCCATGTTGTCGAGTACGGGCGATTGTAAAAAATCGTCTTAATGAAGCGTTATGCACTATTGATGAATTGCAACAGTTAGCTGAACGAATGCAAAAAGCAGTTGATGCATGGGCTGAACTTCCTGATGGTCAGCCTACCGGTGATTCTGTGTGTAGCCTAATTGAGATGTGGGATGATATTGAACTGGGTCAGCTTACTGTAAAAAACTTCTCAGAAGCTACAACTTAGACGTTAAGAAATAAACAATGCATTGACTTGTGCCTTGGGCACAGGTGTAGATTAACGTTATGAAGTTTGTCGATTCCATTGAAAACAGGAGAATTCAGATGAATCACCAACAAGCTGTTGAATTGATCATAGAAGGTGCAGGCTGTGCAAGTTGTGTCGGAAAAATAGAGACCGCCTTAAAGAACGTTTCAGGGGTTGATAGTGCCGAGATGAACTTTGCTGAACGGACAGTTTCTATCGAAGGTTCAGCTCTCACTGATGTTTTAATCAAAGCTGTTGAAAGCGTAGGTTATAACGCAAAAAGTACTGTAGGCGTTTCTGACGATGATTTAATGGATGAGAAAGAAGCCACTGAGTTTGCTTACTATAAGCGTTTAATACGTGAAATGACTGTTGCACTTGTACTTGGCGTACCTCTGATGGCGTATAGCCTCATTGTGGGCGAAATGACCGTCACTACCACAACAGAGCGTATAGTCTGGTTGATTGTTGGTTTACTAACAGCCGGTGTCATGTATTTTTCAGGTAAACACTTTTATATAGGCGCGTGGAAATCATTTTGGAATCATAGCGCTAATATGGATACCCTGATTGCCCTTGGTACAGGGACTGCGTGGATTTACTCCATGATCGTCGTATTCTTTCCAATGGCCGTACCAGACATGGCCCGGCACGTTTATTTTGAAGCAACCGCTATGATCATAGGCCTTATTAACTTGGGACTGGCTCTTGAACTCAAGGCACGAGGGCGAACCTCTCAGGCAATAAAACGACTTATTGGACTTCAGGCAAAGACTGCTAGAGTCATTCGCGATGGAAAAGAGATTGATATCCCAATAGAGAAAGTTCTCTTAAATGATCATGTTCGTGTTCGACCCGGTGAAAAGATACCAGTAGATGGCATTGTCGTTGAAGGCCATACAGCAGTAGATGAATCAATGCTGACCGGTGAACCTATGCCTGTGGAGAAAAAAGAATCTGATGAAATAGTTGCTGGAACGCTGAACAAAACGGGTTCGGTTGTATTCAAAGCGACGCGTGTAGGTAAAGACACCGCTCTCGCTCAAATTATTAATATGGTCAAAAGGGCACAAAATTCCAAACCTCCCATAGGTCGATTAGCTGATGTAATCTCTGCCTATTTTGTCCCCGTCGTTATGATTATAGCTGTTGTAAGTGCTTTGGTTTGGTTAAATTTTGGGCCTGAACCTGCGGTTGCCTTTGCTATTGTTTCAGCGACGACAGTTCTCATCATTGCTTGCCCATGTGCACTAGGGCTTGCTACACCGATGTCTGTAATGGTTGGTGTGGGAAAAGCCGCTGAAGCGGGTGTATTGATACGTAATGGTGAAGCGCTACAAACAGCGTCCAAAATTACCGCGATGGTTCTCGACAAAACAGGCACGATAACATTGGGGGCACCTAAGGTAACAAGCATCCATTTGGTCAACGCAAAGGGAGAAGATAGTGTACTTCAGCTAGCCGCAAGTCTTGAGGCTGGATCCGAACACCCTTTAGCTATGTCTATTGTCGAGTCTGCTCAAGAGCGTGGTTTATCTACTTCACCTGTTGAAAAGTTCAAAGCAATTGCCGGGCATGGAGTGGAGGGTGTTGTAGATGGCAAAAGTTTGCTATTTGGCAATGAGAAACTGATGCGTGACCATCGGATTAACGTGAATGACGGGGTGGATGTTGCACAGGAAATGGCTGTTAATGCCCAAACGCCTATGTATTTTGCCGTTGAAGGACAGCTTGCTGCCATTATTGCTGTTTCAGACCCAATTAAAGAAGATTCTATAGAGGCAATCAAGCGTCTTCAGAAAAATGGCATAAGGGTTGTTATGTTAACTGGAGACAATAGAGCAACAGCCAAAGCGGTTGCCAATAAAGTTGGAATAACAGAGTTTTTCGCGGAAGTATTACCTGAAGAAAAGTCGAAAAAAGTTGCTGAACTTCAAATGCAAGGTGAAGTTGTTGGCATGACGGGAGACGGAATTAACGATGCTCCAGCTTTAGCATTGGCCAATGTCGGTTTTGCAATAGGCACTGGAACCGATGTGGCGATAGAGAGCGCAGACATAACACTTATGCGAGGGTCATTACATGGTCTGGCAGACGCCATTGCCGTGAGTAAAGCTACCTTGCGTAATATCAAACAGAATCTATTCGGTGCATTTATTTATAACGTCGCGGGCGTTCCTTTTGCAGCGGGTATTTTATATCCATTTTTTGGTTTGTTACTCAGCCCTGTTATAGCTGGGGCTGCTATGGCTTTCTCATCCGTCACCGTTGTGACCAATGCCAACAGACTTCGTTTATTTAAAGCGCAGGAGCACTAATTATGTTGATGGTAAATATTCTAGGGGTATTGTTAATAGCAGCTATCGTTTGGTGGTTTTGGCTTTACAAACCTGCTGAGGTGAATGTCGAGTCAGATGAGCTATTCGTGACCGTTAAAAATGGTACTTATCAACCCGCTCGCTTAAGTGTTCAAGCGGGCAAGCCAACGTCAATTAAATTCCTACGTGAAGAGGCTTCACCTTGTGCCGGTACTGTTGTTTTTTCAGATCTGGAGATTAGTGAAGAGCTGCCTCTAAATAAACAAAAGACTATTCACCTGCCTGCATTAACGCCTGGAAAATATAGCTTTACTTGCCAGATGCAAATGTACCGCGGTGAATTAATCGTTACCGACAAACCGTAAATAAGGAGGGATTAGTCATGTCTTCAAATCAATCGTTTTGGTTTACCCCAAAGGGAATTGCGTCTCTTGGTCTTATTGGTGCTACGAGTTATTTCTTATTAATGGAGCATCGTGAGCATCTATTCGGGATTTTACCTTTTTTAATTATATTGTTGTGTCCACTCATGCACCTCTTTATGCATGGTGGGCATGGTGGGGAAGAGCATACTCATTCAAAAGAGAGTGTAGATATGGATGACTACCGGCGTGGTTATGAAGATGCGTTGAACGACAAAGAAACTGATAAGGATGATACTAATGCACGGTGAAAGTGGGTATGGACTATGGGTTCTAGTGATACTAAATTCAGCTATTTTTATCTTTTTTGCATTTAGTTTTATAAAACCCAAAACAAAAACAGATTGGCGGAGTCTGGGAGCCTTTTCAGCCTTCGTGGTAGCGTTGTTTACTGAAATGTATGGATTTCCGCTTACCATTTACTTTTTATCTGGGTGGCTAACAGAAAAATATCCGGGAATAGATTTTCTGAATCATGAAAATGGTCATTTATTACACACTATTTTTGGCTTTGAGGGGAATGCTCATTTTGACCCACTCCATATTTTGAGCAATGTAGTGATTGTACTAGGTTTCTTTTTATTATCGAGTGCATGGAACGTGCTCCATCAGGCACAGCAGTCTTTTACTCTTGCCAAAACAGGGTGGTATGCGCGGTGTCGTCACCCACAGTATCTTGCATTTATTATGATTATGTTTGGCTTTCTGTTGCAGTGGCCCACTTTACCAACCGTTGTGATGTTCCCTATTTTGGTCGTTGTCTATATCAAACTTGCCTTACGTGAAGAGCTGATGGCACTTCAAGAGTTTGGTGATGAATACCGCGAATACGCCAAAAATACACCAAGGTTTATACCAAAGCGCGTAATCGAAAACTCAAAAAAAGGAGCCTATGATGCCTAGCACCACTCTAAAGGCCGGATTTTTGGTTACGTCAGCTATTGCTATGGTTGTATTAATCATGGGGTGTTCTGATCAGAACACGCCTTCTATTTTAGAAACTGACGAAACAACTAACCGATGGTATTCCGGGCAACAGGTGTTACTGGGCAAGCAAATATATGATGCAAATTGTATTGACTGCCACAATCCCAAGGCTCGCGGAACCTTCAAATGGAAACAACCCTTGGAAGATGGCAGCTATCCTCCACCGCCACTGAATGGCTCTGCTCATGCATGGCATCATCCGATGCCCGTATTATTGCAAACCATTAATAATGGAGGCATCCAAATGGGAGGGAAAATGCCACCTTTCAAAGAGGTGTTGAACAATGATGAAAAAATGGCTGTCGTAGCCTACTTCCAAAGTTTCTGGAACGATGAGATATACGGCCGCTGGATGCAAAAAAGTCAATAGAAACAGAAACCAATTATTTTAAATATCATAAGCATAGGAGATAACCTCTATGAACAAAAAAGATCACAAAGCCAGTGTAGACAAAACCTATCTAGTAAAACGCCACCTTAAACTGGATGGAGATGGTGATATTCCCTGGGATCAAATTGAACAAGAGATTGACCAGCTTATGGGAATTGATGAGGTCCACTTGGTTAGGGATAAACAAACCATAACAGTTGCATATGATGCTTCTTACAAGAGTCTTGAAGATATCGAGAAGATCCTCGATGCCCATTTTATTCATACAACAGAAGACTGGTGGAACAGAACTAAAAAAAGTTGGTATGAGTACACTGATAACAACATTAAGGACAACGTTAAACACAAACCTTGGTCATGCCATTCAAACGGAGCGCCAAATAGAAAGAAAAAATAACCTTTCAAACTTTAATACAGTGCCAGTCGGAATGGCTATTGCCAGTACCCCCCAAAAAAACTAAATTGGGCTAAATTAAAGCAAAGAGATTAATATGATAATAATACAACGAGTGATGATGTTATCTGTACTACTTTTACTAGTTTCATGCTCAGAAGGTATGCACTCTAATTCAGAAGCCACATACACAAAAGATCTCTTTTCAGGTAATGGAGAAATGATCTATTTCACTGGAATCACTGAATCGAATACTGTTGTACCCAGATCTGGTGGTCATCACCATAGCAAAATGCATGGTGGTGGTTGCGTAATTTGTCACGGAATTAATAGGGAAGGGGGAAACAGAATGTGGCCTTGGTTTTGGATAACTGCGCCAGCACTAACTCCTACCGCTTTAACAGGTGATCATGAAAGTGATGGTCATAGCCACGCTGTTTACGATGCACAATCACTAAAAAGAGCAATTATAGAGGGCACGAACCCTGCGGGAGAAAATCTTAATAACCTCATGCCTAAATGGCAAATGTCAGAGGGAGATTTAAATGACCTAGTTCACTTTCTTTTAGATGAACATAAAGAAGAACATTAGGAGTAAGGTGAGATGAAACTACCAGCTATGGTGAAGAAATACCCTTGGTACGTGAAATTATTCTTCTGGAACCAAATGCGACGTTATGGACAGGTCTTGGAACCCGCAAAGTTATGGGGAAGAACCCCAAAAGTGTTTGCAGCCTTGGCGCTACTCTATGGTGCCCTTGATCGCAAAAAGTCACCCATTGAACCCTCTCTACGATCGTTAATCACCGTACGTGTCTCACAAATTAACTGGTGTGAGTTTTGTGTTGATATTAATTCTATGATGGTTTTGAAACGAGGGAACAGCGAAGAAAAACTCACCGATCTGGAGCACTACAAAGACAGTAATTTGTTTGCTGATCGGGAGAAGGCCGCCATAAATTATGCTGAAGTAGTCACTCTTTCGAACAAACAGGTCACGGAGCAAGATCGTGTATGGCTAGCAAAATATTTTTCGGAGGGTGACATTATTGAACTTACGGGACTCATAGCCTTTCAGAATATGTCTAGCAAGTTCAATGCTGCCTTAAATGTTCCGCCACAGGGATTTTGCCAAATCAAAAAATAACCCCAACGGAACTAAAGGCGGCGATTATTTCCGCATGATTTTTTGCTGTTGTACTGCTTCTGGTTACCTGGGTGAGCGACAAATTTCAAGCCGTAAATGTGTATATCGCAGCATTTACCTCGGGGTTAACTGATGTCAATACAATAACCTTGTCGAGCCTTAGGCTTGTTACAACCGGAAATATTGATACATCTATTGCTACCAACGCAATTTTAGTGGCCTATATTGCGAACCTTATTTTCAAATATGGTGTAACCGTTATTTTAGGTACAAAGGAACGTCAAAGATACATTAGGGTAGGTTTTTTATTGTCATTGTCTGGGGTGCTGATTGCTTAGCTCTCCCCCTGTGTCAGAGTAGTTGTCGCCTCAATTAATTTTATATTTAAGACAGGGGGCGGTAAGCAGGCAGTTAA
>JQIA01001170.1_pt1 | contig 14091 bp, 10 predicted proteins | sample 811431 | NCBI WGS metagenome assembly JQIA01 (sample SAMN02998118, study PRJNA258478) | marine sediment metagenome | biome: marine; feature: seafloor; material: sediment; isolation source: oil-polluted sediment collected from 3 locations (0.5 km, 0.7 km and 0.9 km)... | place: USA: Gulf of Mexico ... | reverse complement strand
GAGTTTGCTTTTAAATAACCAAACCCATACATTTTACATAAATGTTCTGCTGTTAAAGAATGTGGCGTTTCAAAATAGGTTGCCGCATTTGTAGATTTTGGTCCAGGAATAATTTTAAAAATCCCTCCACCAGAATTATTAATTATTATAATTCTAAAGTTTGCAGGTATATTATTATTCCACAAAGCATTGCTATCATAGAAAAAACTTAAATCTCCTGTTATAAAAACAGTCTGATTTTTATTTGAAAATGCAGCTCCAATTGCAGTAGAAGTACTTCCGTCAATTCCACTTGTACCTCTATTACAGAAAACAGTATTTGTTTTATCAATAGGAAATAATTGTGCATATCTAATAATTGAACTGTTACTAATTTGCAACTGACTCTTATTAGGAACACTTTCTATAATCTGCTGAAAAACCTTAAAATCAGAATGTGCTGCTTTTGATAAATACTCAGTATGTTTCTGGCGTTTTTCATCACGAATTTGCAACCATCTATTTTGATAATCGCTTTCTAAAACTGATTTTGTCATTTCGAACTCAGTCGAGAAGTTTAATTTCTTAAAAAAATCTACCGATTTTGTTTGAATAAATTCTGACAAACAGAAGAAGGTATTTATTGACTTTTTCTCATCAACATTCCAATGATGTTTTGGCTGATACTTTCTTAAAAATTGTTTTATTTTTTTTGAGACAATCATTCCTCCAAAAGTGATTAAAACTTCTGGTTTTAAAGCCTCAAACTGATGCTCATCCAAAGAAAAAATTAGTTGATCTATAGAATTTACTGCCTTTTCTTGATGTAAATTAGATGTTGTTTCTGTTAATATTAAAACAGATTCATCATTAGCATACACATCTATTAAATTATGTAAATCATCATCGGGGTAATTTACCCCCACTAAAATCATTTTTTTAGTGGATGTATTCCAAATTGAAGCTAGTTTTTTGTAATCTGTATCGTCATTACGAGGAGTAAACGACGAAGTAATCTCATTAACCGATTGCTTTACTTTGTTTGCGATAACGCTATCTAACTCTTCTACCGTTTCATACAAAGGTTCATCAAACGGAACATTTACATGTACAGGACCATTTTGTGAAACTGCTATTTGCAAAGCTTCACAAATAAGTTTTGAGTTCTCGACTGCGCTCGAACTGACAACTTCATCAATCAAATTTACAGAACACAAAATATGATTTCCAAAGACATTTTCTTGACGAATTGTTTGTCCGTCGCCAATATCAATTAAATGTTTAGGTCTATCCGCAGAAATTACAACTAACGGAATATTACTATAAAAAGCTTCTGCAATTGCAGGATAATAGTTTAACAAAGCAGAACCAGAAGTACAAACAATTGCGACTGGTTTTTGTGTTTGTTGTGCAATCCCTAAAGCAAAAAACGCAGCACAACGTTCATCGACTACACTTAACGCTTCAATTTCTGGATGATTAGAAAAACCAACCGTTAAAGGAGCATTACGTGAACCTGGAGAAATAACAACTGTATCAATATTAAATTGATGACAAGCTGAAATTACGATTTGTGCTAAAGGCTTCTTAGGATACATTTTTTTAAGTAACAAAGTTGCAAAGTTACAAAGTCGCAAAGTTTAAAAGCGTGTACAAATGGAACTTTGCAACTATTTTAAACTTTGCGACTTTGCAACTATATTTTTTAAAACTAGTTGCAAAGACGCAAAGTTACAAAGTCAAAAAGTTATTGAAGACAAAAAAGTTGCAAACTTTCATTTATTACTTTGAAAGTTAACGACTCTTTAATTTTATTTATTAGCTATTCGTTTCTAAACAAGTTTAGCCCTGATTGAACGACCTGTTTGAGCTCTTTTTTATTCTTTTTTGAATAAAAAAAGCGAGTAGTGAAAGCAGGAAATAGCTTCAAATAATTATATTTAAAATTATCGGTAAGCTACTAAGTTGCAAAGTCAAAAAGTTATTGAAGACAAAAAAGTCAGAAAGTAAAAAACATTTTTTCTACTTTCTGACTTTAATATATAAAAACCAACTGCGTTGGTTAGTTTCCTTTTTGGTAATCTGCTAAAAATTGAGCCAAACCACTATCTGTTAAAGGGTGTTTTAACAAACCTTCAATTGCACTTAAAGGCCCTGTCATAACGTCAGATCCTAATTTTGCACAATTAACAATATGCATAGTGTTTCTAACAGATGCCGCTAAAATTTGAGTTTCAAATTTATAGTTGTCAAATACAAGTCTCATTTCAGAAATTAAGTTCATTCCGTCAGTAGAAATATCATCTAAACGACCTAAAAAAGGAGAAACATATGTTGCACCTGCTTTTGCTGCCAATAAAGCTTGACCTACAGAAAACACCAATGTTACGTTTGTTTTAATTCCTTTAGATGAAAAGTATTTACATGCTTTTACACCGTCTTTTATCATTGGTAATTTTACCACAATTTGAGGATTTAAAGCAGCTAAAGCTTCACCTTCTCTTACCATTCCTTCAAAATCTGTAGAAATTACTTCTGCAGAAACATCACCATCTACCAACTCACAAATTTCTTTGTAATGGTTAATAATGTTTGCTTCACCAGTAATTCCTTCTTTAGCCATTAAAGATGGGTTTGTAGTAACTCCGTCTAAAATACCTAAAGCTTGCGCTTCTTTAATTTGCTCTAAATTTGCTGTGTCTATAAAAAATTTCATTACTATTTTATTTAAATTCTGATAATTGATAAATTTTAACAAAGTTACGGATTTACTAAAGATTATAAATTCTTATTTTTGTAAAAAATACTTTTTCAATGCATTTTAGATTTTCATTACTCATATTAATGGCACTTATCTTTAATTCTTGCGGTTCTAAAGAAACTGTAGAGGAAGAAATAATAGATATTATTGAAGAAGAAACACCTGTTGATTGCAGTAATTCTATAATTACGATTACAGAAAGTGATGCAATTGCAATTCCTGATGCTACCAATCCAGTATATTGGGAAGGGATATACAATGAGACTTCTGTAAGAGTTGGTTTTACAAAACAAGTTAGTACGGACGGAGAAACAGAATCAATTTATTTTGTTTTTAATAAAGTGGATGAATGTTTAACAATTGATAGCGCTTATAAATATTATAATGGAGATCTCGCTGACGTTTCTGCAATTACAGAAATGAACGTTAGTGGTTCTTCTACTCAAGATTGGGAAATGGACACAAAATTTTCTGGAGTTGTAACCTATATAGACCCGCATGATAAAAGTTCTTATACAAGAAAATTTTGGGTAACTTTAACTACTGATGATTTTGTTGAAGAAACAAATGACTTCCAATCTTTTTCTGATTGCTTTACAACAAAACTCCCAATAGCAATTGATGTGAATAATGACAATGTAATAGATTTTAATTTAAATTATGAAGAGATTAGAAATAACGGAAACAAACCTTCTTATTCAGAATATCAGATAAAAATTACATCTTCAGACACTGTTTTAAATTCGATTTTATCACCAAAAAGAAGTTCAAGCCCATATGGTATAATTTTCGAACCTCCATTTACTACAGAAGACGCTAGAAAATACACAAGTGATGTAAAAAGCTCTTTAGATATTTTCTATGAATTTGACGCCCCTTATCAAGAATACAACTACTTTTTAAATAATAATCTAACCTATAAACAAACGTTAAACAACACTGAAGATGATTATTTTGTAATATCTATGATTTTAAATGGTAACGTACATTACGGTTGGATCCATTTTAAATTAAACACAAGTTCATGTAGTGTAGAAATTATTGACACCTACTTTAACTCTACTGCATACGAACACATTGATGTAAATTAAATTTACATTTTATAATGATTCATCAATATTTTTTGATACAATTTATCGGGTAAAATACGTTTTAAAACAATAGAAAATTTCTCCATAAACCCACCTACTTTATAATGTATTTTAGGATTTTCTGTGTTGATAATTTTAAAGACAGTTTTCGCCATTTCTATAGGATTCATTCCTCCGCTTACGTGAGAATCCATCAAATCTAAATTTGATTGATATACTTCTTTATAAGCAGATTTATCAAAAACGGGCGTATGATATCTTCCTGCAGCAATATTGGTTGCAAAATCACCAGGTGCAACATTTACAACTTTAATTCCAAATGCCTTTACCTCCATACTTGTTGCTTCGGTAACTAATTCTAAAGCTCCTTTTGTAGCAGAATACAAACCTCTAAACGGCAAGCCCATGTAGCCAGCAATTGAGGTTACATTCAAAATCATTCCTGATTGTTGCTTTCGCATTTGTGGTAAAGCAGCTTTCATTACATCTATAGCACCAAAAAGATTGGTATTAAAAACAGCTCTCATTTCATCCGTTGGTGTATCTTCAATAGGACCCGTAATTCCCATTCCTGCATTATTGATCAAAACATCTAATCTTCCTTCTTTTTTGATAATATAATCAATAGCCTTATCAATTGTTTCAACTTTCAAAACATCTAAAGCAATGATTTCAAAAGAAAAATTCTCAATGTTTTTCGGGTTTCTACTTGTTCCAAAAACTTTGTATTCTTTTTCTTGTAGAAAAGTAGCAATTGATTTCCCTATTCCTGATGAAGCACCGGTAACTAATATAACTTTAGACATAAAATTAATTTCTAATTTTGAATTCACAAAAATAATTAAAAGAGAAAGATGAAGGCTAGATTTTTATGATAATAATCCGATAAGTTTCTGAGGAAAATTTAGGGCATAAAAAATGGCAAGCTACCTACATCACACTGCTACAACCTAATACCCTTGCTGCGTTCCCGCCCTGGGGGATTCAAAGGGAGCTAGTTGTGTAGGACTTGCCGATGCAAATCTACAACAGATTTTTTGTATAACCATTAAAAAAATATGAATTTTTTTGTAACATTTTTAACTTGCTGAATACTAATTAGATGTTTTGTATATTTTCTTAATTTTAGGAAAAACAAAAACGCCAAAAATGAAATTAATATATTTGTATCACTAACTAAATCTTAAAACAATGGAGAATCAAGCAAACAGTAAAAGTATAATTCTAAATAATGGTCTTTACCTAGGTCTTGTCGGCGTAATTTGTCACTTAGTATTATATGCAGCAGGTAGCTTATTAGAATTAAATTGGATAAATAGTGTTATTAGCTTAATTGCTATGATTGTTTTAATTGTTATGGGTATTAAAGCCTATAAATTAAATAATAGTGGTTTTATTTCTTGGGGACAAGGTGTTAAAATAGGAATGGGAATTACAATGGTTAGCGCCGTAATTACTGTTATTTACATTATGCTTTTCATGAATTTTATAGAACCAGATTTTCAACAACAAGCATTAGAATTTCAAAAACAGGCTTGGGTTGATGCAGGTTTAACAGAAGAACAAGTTGAAGCATCAGCTGCTATGACAGAAAAGTTTCAAACACCAGCAATATCTTCTGCAATGATGTTAGGTTTTTCTGCATTTATAGGTTTTATATTTTCTGCGATAATTGCGGCAATTATGAAAAAATCAGAAGAAGAACAATATTAAATATGGTTTAAAGGTTTTAATGTAAAAAGTTTCAAAGTTTTATTCAAGACTTTTTTTAACTTTACATCTTCTAACTTTACAACGAAACACAATATGGATATTTCGGTAGTAATACCACTTCTTAACGAAGATGAATCTTTACAAGAATTACACGATTGGATTGCAAAAGTTATGCAATCCAATCGTTATTTATATGAAATTATATTTATTGATGATGGTAGCACAGACAACTCTTGGCCTGTTATTGAAAAACTATCATCAAAAAACGAAACTGTTAAAGGAATTCGTTTTAAAAAAAATTATGGAAAATCACAAGCATTAGATGCTGGTTTTGATCTAGCTCAAGGTAATGTTGTAATTACCATGGATGCTGACTTACAAGACAATCCTGATGAAATTCCTGACTTATATAATTTAATTGTTAAGGACGATTTTGATCTAATTTCTGGTTGGAAAAAGAAACGTTATGACAATGTCATTACCAAAAACATTCCTTCTAAATTATTTAATGCAGCTGCCAGAAAAACATCTGGATTAAAACTACACGATTTTAATTGCGGATTAAAAGCTTACAAAAATGAGGTTATAAAATCTGTAAAAGTAAGTGGCGAAATGCACAGATACATTCCTGTTCTCGCTAAAAATGAAGGTTTCACAAAAATCGGTGAAATGGTTGTGCAACATCAAGCCAGAAAATATGGAGAAACCAAATTTGGTATGGATCGATTTGTAAATGGTTTTTTAGACTTAATCACAATTTCATTTTTATCTAAGTTTGGTAAAAGACCGATGCACTTTTTTGGTCTTTGGGGTACTTTTATGTTCCTCTTCGGTACTACATCCGCCTTTTACATTGGTGCCTATAAACTTTACAAGGTTTTTAATGGGATAAAAACAATTTTAGTTACAGATAACCCTTGGTTCTATATCGCCCTAACTTCAATGATATTAGGGACTCTATTATTTTTAGCAGGATTTATTGGAGAACTCATTATAAAAACAAAAAGCAACGAAAAACACTATACTATTAAAGAAAAAATTAATTTCTAATCTGTATATTTGTAGTTCAACTATGTAACCTATATTTTATATTCTATGAAAGATATTTTAGACAAAGCAAAACAATGGCTAACATCAACTTTTGATGCTGAAACACAAGCTGAAATTAATGATTTAATCAATAATAATCCTGATGCTTTAGCTGATAGATTTTACAAAGACATGGAGTTTGGGACCGGTGGAATGCGTGGAATAATGGGCGCAGGAACTAACAGAATTAATAAATACACATTAGGTAGAGCAACGCAAGGTTTATCTAATTACTTAATAGATAATGTACAGAAAGAACAACGAAGTGTTGTAATTGCTTATGATTGCAGACATAATAGTAAAAAGTTTGCTAAAATTGTAGCAGGTGTTTTATCAGCAAATAATATAAAAGTTTTTCTTTTCGAAGATTTACGTGCAACACCAGAATTATCATTCGCTGTTCGTCATTTAGGATGTGATGCAGGTATTGTTTTAACAGCTTCTCACAATCCGCCAGAATATAATGGTTATAAAGTGTATTGGGCAGATGGTGGACAAATTGTTCCTCCTCATGATGGTGGAATTATTGGAAACGTAAATTCATTAGATTTTTCTGAAATCAAGTTTGCTGCTAATGAAGATTTAATTGAAGTTATTGGTAAAGATGTAGACGATGCTTTTATTGATGGTGCTGTGAAAAATGGTTGCTTATCTGATAAAATAGATAGAGATAACTTAAAAATAGTTTTCACTTCTTTACACGGAACATCTATTGTTTCTGTGCCAGATGCTTTAGCAAAAGCTGGATATTCTGATGTTCATATTGTTGAAGAACAAAGAGTACCAAATGGTGATTTCCCAACTGTTAAATCTCCAAATCCAGAAGAACCAGAAGCATTAAAAATGGCTACTGAATTAGCTAATAAAATTGGAGCTGATATTGTTATAGGTACAGACCCAGATTGTGATAGATTAGGAGTTGCTGTAAGAGATACTGATGGAAACATGAAGTTGATGAATGGTAACCAGACAATGGTTGTTATGACTGAATTCTTACTAAAAAAATGGAAAGAAGAAGGTAAAATTAATGGAAATCAGTTTGTAGGTTCTACAATCGTATCTACAGAACTTGTAAATAAAGCTGCAGAAAGTTATGGCGTTGAAACTAAAGTTGGTTTAACTGGTTTTAAGTGGATTGCTAAAATGATTAGAGACAATGAATCTATGGATTTCATTGGTGGTGGTGAAGAAAGTTTTGGTTATATGATTGGAGATTTTGTAAGAGACAAAGATGCAGTTACTGCAACATTGTTAGCCTGTGAAGTTGCTGCGTATGCAAAACAAAACGGAAGTTCTTTTTACGAAGAACTACTAAACGTTTATGTTAGAAATAACTTTTATAAAGAGCATTTAATTTCTATCGTTAAGAAAGGAATGAATGGTGCTACAGAAATTCAGCAAATGCTGAGTGATATGAGAAACAACCCATTAACTGAAATTGATGGAGAAAAAGTAGAAACACTTTCTGATTATGAAGCTTCAACAAGAAAAAACTTAATTACTGGAGAAGTTACAAATATTGATTTACCAAAATCTAATGTTTTAATTTATCAAACTGAATCAGGAACAAGAATTGCAGCTAGACCAAGTGGAACTGAACCAAAAATAAAATTCTATTTTAGTGTAAATACTGCTTTAGATACCGCAAAAGATGCTGAAACAATTGAAGCTGCATTAGATGCTAAAATTCAAAGAATTATTAAAGAAATGGAATTGAATTAATGAGTTATTTTAAAGACATTTTAAAATACGAAAAGAAATATAGGAAGTTCACTCTTTTAAACATTTTATTTAATATTTTTTATGCGCTTTTCAATGTGCTATCAGTTTTAGCCTTTATTCCTGTTCTTAATATTTTATTTGGTAAAGAAAAAAAAGTAATCATAAAACCTATTTATGAAGGAATTTCTACTCTTGGTAGTTATGCTGAAAATAGTTTTAACTATTTTATATCACAAAAAATAGAAAATGAAGGGCAAATAAATACACTGTTATTTATTTGCCTATTAGCACTTTCACTATTTTTTCTAAAAAATTTATTTAGATATTTAGCATCATATGTAATTACATTTTTAAGAACCGGAATTGTAAAAGATTTACGAGACAAACTATACAATAAAATTGTAGAACTGCCTGTATCTTACTTTACAGAAAAAAGAAAAGGAGATATTATTGCTCGTATGACATCTGATGTTCAGGAGGTTGAGAATTCGATTTTAAGTTCAGTACAAGTAATCGTTAGAGAACCTTTAACAGTTATTATCTCAATAAGCCTTATGCTTTATATGAGTGTACAACTAACTCTGTTTGTATTTATATTATTACCCGTTTCTGGGTTTATAATTTCATCTATCAGTAAAAAGTTAAAATCTCAATCGGTAAAAGCTCAAAAGGAAACAGGTAATTTTCTTTCCTTTATTGAAGAAACATTAACAGGTTTAAGGATCATTAAAGGTTTTAATGCAGAAAAAATTATTGAAGAAAAATTCAATAATTCTACATTAAAATTTAAACAATTAACAACGAGTGTTTTTCATAGACAAACCTTAGCCTCACCAATGAGTGAATTTTTAGGATCTGCAACTATTATTGCTATTCTATGGTATGGTGGTGTTGAAGTTCTAAACAAAACGAGTCCTTTAGATTCTAGTAAGTTTTTAGGTTATATACTTTTATTTTACACTGTTTTAAATCCTATTAAACTAATTACTACAACATTTTACAACATAAAGAAAGGAGAAGCATCCGCAGCAAGAATAATGGAAGTTTTAAATACTGAAAACAGTATTAAAGACAAACCAAACGCTATTGTTAAAGAAAATTTTAAAAACGAAATTGAATTTAAAAATATCTCTTTTAAATACAAAGATGATTATGTTTTAAAGGACTTTTCTTTAACTGTTAAAAAAGGAGAAACGGTTGCTTTAGTTGGACAATCTGGAAGTGGAAAATCTACATTAGCAAATCTTATTACTCGTTTTTACGATGTTAATAAAGGAACTGTTTTAATTGATAATAAGAATATTAAAGACGTTACAAAAAAATCTTTGAGAGATTTAATGGGAATCGTTTCACAAGATTCAATACTATTTAACGATACAATAGCTAATAATATAAAATTAGGAACAGAAAATGCAACTGATGAAGCAATTTTAGAAGCTTCAAAGATTGCAAATGCAAATGAGTTTATTCAGGATTTACCAGAGAAATTCAACACCAATATTGGTGATGGTGGAGGAACTCTTTCTGGCGGACAAAAACAACGATTATCTATTGCGAGAGCCGTTTTAAAGAATCCACCAATTATGATTTTAGACGAGGCAACCTCTGCTTTAGACACAGAGTCTGAACAATTGGTACAAGTTGCATTAGAAAAAATGATGCAAAATAGAACCTCTTTAGTTATTGCCCATAGATTATCTACAATTCAGAAAGCAGATAAAATTGTGGTTATGAAAAAAGGAAAAATTGTGGAGCAAGGAAAACATGAAGAATTACTTTCTAAAAAAGGAGAATACTTTAAATTGGTAACTATGCAAAGTTTGGGATAAAAAATCACTACTTCTTTTGATTAAAAAACAAAAAAAAGACCAATGCTATTTACCTATATAGCATTGGTCTTTTTAGTATTTTATACTTCAAAACAGAAATAAATAGAATAGAAGGTATTACACTTAATCCTTATGAAACTTTTTGTTTCAAACCTAATTTAAGGCCTAATTCAATCATTAAATTATAAGAAGCTTCATGTTCATTTGGTACTTTACCATCTAATATAGCTTCTTTAATTGCTTCTTTAATCTGACCAATTTCTCTACAAGGCTTTAAATTAAAAGCTTTCATAATTTCTTCACCAGTTATAGGTGGTTGAAAATTACGAACTTGATCTCTCTCTTCTACTTCTATAATTTTAGAACGTACTAAATCAAAATTTTGATGATATCGTTTAAATTTCTTTGGGTTCTTGGTTGTAATATCTGCTTCACACAGTGTCATTAAAGAATTAATATCATCACCTGCATCAAAAACCAAACGTCTAACAGCAGAATCTGTAACTTCAGTTGCCAAAACAATTGGCCTAGAACTTAATAGCACCATTTTTTGAACAAATTTCATTTTATTATTCATTGGCATTTTTAAACGCTTGAATAACTTATATACCATTTTAGAACCTACAAACTCGTGGGCATGAAACGTCCAACCTACTTTTTTACTAAATCTTTTAGTTGGTGCTTTTCCTATATCATGTAATAAAGCTGCCCAACGCAACCAAACATCTTCAGTATTTTTACAAATATTATCTACAACTTCTAATGAGTGATAAAAATTATCTTTATGTTTTTGTCCTTCTACTTCCTCTACTCCTTTTAAAGCTAATAACTCAGGAAGAATTTGTGATAACAACCCTGTTTGCTCTAATAATAGAAAACCAATTGAAGGTTTTGATGATGCTAGAATTTTATTCAATTCAACAACAATTCTTTCACGCGTAATTATTTTTAACCTATGACCATTTCTAGTAATTGCCTCTAAAGATTCAGCCTCAATATTAAAATTTAATTGCGTTGTAAAACGAATTGCACGCATCATTCTTAGAGGATCATCAGAATAAGTAATATCAGGGTTCAAAGGAGTTCTGATAATTTTATTCTTAAGATCTTCTATTCCATTAAATGGATCTAATAACTCTCCAAAACTTTCTTCATTTAAACTTAATGCCAAAGCATTTATAGTTAAATCTCTTCTATTTTGATCGTCTTGTAAAGTTCCTTCAATAACTTCAGGGTTTCTACTTTCTTCAGAATACGATTCTTTTCTAGCACCTACAAACTCTATTTCTACATCTTTATAACGTAACATTGCTGTACCATACGTTTTAAAAACCTGAACTTTAGGTTTGTTAGGTAATAATTTAGAAACTTTTTTAGCCAACTCTATTCCACTTCCAATGGCAACGACATCAATATCTTTTGCGATTCCTCTTTTTAAGAAAAAATCACGCACAAAACCACCAATTACATAACTTTCTATTTGTAATTGTTTTGATGCTTCAGATATTACACTAAAAATTTCTGATGAAATTGCTTCTGTATACTTCATATATAAATTTGACTCGAATTTACAAATTTATCATTTTCCTTACTTTTAAAGAAGAAAAATTGTCATAACATTTGTATTTTTGTAAAAATCACATAGATCAAATTTATATTTAATGGTTATTGTTAGAATTGTTGGCGGACTTGGGAATCAAATGTTTCAATATGCATATGCTAAAAGTTTGCAACAAAAAGGTTATGCCGTTAAAATAGACATTTCTAAATTCAGAAAATACAAATTACATGGTGGTTATCAATTAGATAAATATAAAATTGATTTAGAAACTTCTACTCCACTTTCTAACTTTTTATCAAAATTAGGTTTAAAAAAGAACATCAAAGAAAAAAGTCTGTTGTTTAATGATAAATTCTTAAACATATCTAAAAATGAATATGTAAAAGGATATTTTCAAACAGAAAAATATTTTAGTGAGATAAGAAATGTTTTACTAAATCAGTTTGTCATAAAACAAGAACTCTCTGAATCAACAATATTGTATTCAAAGGAAATAAAGCAGCATAAAAACTCTTGCTCTTTACATATTAGAAGAGGGGATTATGTTTCTGATAAAAATGCAAATAATATACACGGAACTTGTGATTTAAATTATTATAATGAAGCTACAAATCTGATTAAGAACAAGTTTGAAAACATTCACTTTTTTGTTTTTTCGGATGATATTAATTGGACAAAAGAAAATATCACTATAGAAAATGTCACCTATATAGATCATAAATGCATTCCTCATGAAGATATTTATTTAATGAGTTTGTGTAAAAATAATATTACAGCAAACAGTAGTTTTTCTTGGTGGGGAGCTTGGTTAAATCAACATAAAAACAAAACTGTGATTGCTCCCAAAAAATGGTTTATTGAGAAGAAAAATGAAGTTGCATGCGAAAAGTGGATAAAATTATGAAGTCATACAAAGTATACTACATTAATTTAGACAAAAGTGTTCAAAGAAGAAATTTTATGGAAAATCAATTTAAAGAATTGAATATTCCACTTACAAGGATGCCTGCAGTTTATGGAAAGGAGTTGCCACAAGATTTTTTAAAAAACGCAAAAAACCAGCACCAAATTTTAACACATTTTCCTTATTTAAATGATGGTGAAATTGGTTTAACAAAAACTTATTTTGATTTATGGAAGATTGTTGCTGAACAAAAGGAAGAGTTTTCAATTATTTTAGAAGATGATGCATTATTAACAACAGATTTTTTTGAAGATTTACAAAACTTATTGACACAAATAACTAGTAATTATTTTGTTGATATAAGTGGTAGAAAAGGTTTGTATTCTTTAGAAACAAATAATCAACTAACAAAGTTCCTAGTACCTGCTTTACAAACTACAGGTCAAGTTATTGGAAAAAGTGCTGCTAAAAATCTGGCTAAAAATTTAACTTCTTACTATGCTCCTATAGATGTTTTAAAACAAGATGTTTTTAAACATAAAGTAACCGTTTTAACTACTAATAAAAGTTATGTAAGTAGTAATGACAAAGCTCTTGGCGGAACCACTTTACAACAAAAGGATAAACCTGCTTTTAAAAAGGTAGTTAGAGAGATCGTTCGCCCTTTTTGGCAAATAATTACACTTTTTACTTATAAGTTGAATAGATGTATTAGAAATTATAAGTTTTACAAATCAATAAGATAAAAATCTTATTTTTGATTTCTTCTCAAAAGCCATAATCTTACATATCTCATAAAAACAGAATAGGAATGAATATAGGCTATTATTATGCCCACAATTCCATCTCTAAATCCTCCTTGGATAATATAATGTTTAAAAAACCTAAACATCGGTTTCAATACAAAATGATAACCAGTTAAATTTCCCGTTTTCTCATTATGATCTTGAGCTTGCAACAAGGCGTAACGGTTTAATTTTTCCATATGGTGGTCAAAATCCCTATATGTATTATGATACAGTTTATTTTTTAAAAAACCTGTTTTCCCTGTAGTAATTATTTCTGAATGAACTTTTAAATCCTCATATTTACAGTCAGACTTATTAAATAGACGAATAACTTTATCATTCCATCCTCCATATTTAATATCCTTTCCCATAAAATGACTATTCCTGTTAATCCAATAACAAGAATAATCATTTAAATTATCACTTTTTAAAAGCAATTGTATTTCATCCTTTAACTCTTGAGTTAGTCGCTCATCTGCATCAACTAAAATAATCCAATCATTATTTGCTTGGGGTATAGCCCAGTTTTTTTGAGATGCAGAATACTCATATTCTCTTTGAATAATACAAGCTCCCAATTCTTTTGCTAATTCTACAGTTTTATCTGTACTATATGAATCAACAACAATTATTTCATCAGCAAAATCTACAGAT